>ENA-ORMS01001329-ORMS01001329.1-human-gut-metagenome-genome-assembly--contig:-NODE-1329-length-20489-cov-4.182343_pt1 | contig 20489 bp, 16 predicted proteins | sample MGYA00242104_ERZ508997 | MGnify/ENA primary metagenome ERZ508997 (study PRJEB26280, sample SAMEA2338704) | human gut metagenome | biome: human gut; feature: human-associated habitat; material: faeces... | reverse complement strand
TGTAAGCCAGCCGCCAAGAATTTTGCATTAACTCATTTGAGATAATTATAACTCAAAAGGGTTAATCTTTTCAAGTGCTTTTAGATATGTTCTTTTGTAATAGGGAGGTATGCGCATGAACATCGGAGAAGCGGTTCGGATGCGAATCATTGAGTTGTGCAGACAGCGCGACATTTCTATCAATAAATTGTGCAGCATGAGCGGCGTCACACAATCGACCATCAACAATATCGTCAGCGGACGCAACAACAGCGCAACGATTTCAACAATCAAAAAACTATGTGATGGATTAGGAATCACAATTCAAGAGTTTTTTGCGTCAAACCTGTTTGCCAATTTGGATCAGGAGATTGAGTAACCTTGCACTTGGCAAGCAATGCCGTTTTTGATCTTCCGGACGATATCTACCGTCTTAAAAAGCCCTAATAGCTGAATTAAGAATCAGCCCAGCAGCTTTGCCTTTATGCTGCTCTCCTTTACAAACGGGTCCGACCAGAAGCGGGAATCATAGGAGTGGTTGGCATTGTCGCCCTGAACGTAATAACAGTTTTCCGGCACAATCAGCGTAATGCCATTCCGAACGACAGCTTCGCCGCCGGATGCCGTAATTCGCTTTACAAGCAGCCGGCCATCCCGTTCAAAAATGATAATATCCCCATCGGTCAAATCTCCGTACAGCCGTGTCCCTAGAATAAATGAGTCTTTCTTCAGTGTCGGTTCCATGGACTCAGTCGGGACATACCCGAGAAAGAGCACTGTTTTCATAAGGACAAGCAGCAGCAGTGAGGACAGGATCGGGATAAGCAGCCAGCGGTTATTCTTGAAGAGTTCCATAACTTCCTCCAAAATGCAAAACCCGCCCTCCGCAGTGTTTATACTGGGGAGGGCGGGTTTGCTGTATCGTTTTCAATTGTGCATAAATCAGAATGCCGCAAGGTCCGGATGCGACCTGAGATATTTCCTGGTGCGGGAGATTCGGGCGGCGACACATTTGTCGATTTCCCCGAGTATGCTGCCGATTTCCGCGTGGGAATAGCCTTTGGCGCTGAGACGGATCGCCCGGATGCCTTTCGCCATCGCCTCGGAAGCGTTGGCCTCCAGCCGATCGAGTATCATACTCAGTTCGTGATGCTCGTCTAAACTATCTTCTTTCCCGAGCACCTCCGGGATCAATTCGCACTCCTTTGCCGCCCGGCGGTTGGCATAGATCAACGCCGTGCATATCTCGTTCCAGATTAGCCTGTATGCATACGTAGAGAAGCATCCTCCTTTATCGCTGTATGCCGCCTTGCAGAGACCAATGCAGCCGATCTGATAGAGGTCATCGTAACTGTAGATACTGTTTTGACCGGGATTATGGACCTTGTCCTTGATCACCTTCCCGACCAGTCCGAGGTTTTGCTCCACTTTTCTCTGCTGGGGTTGTGTAAGCGTCATGATGCTTCGCCTCCTTTGCATGGGCGAAATCCGGCCGGCTGTTGTTTCCTGCGCCGCTCCAGGAGCTTCTTGCTTTCGGCGATGACCTCGTTGCAGTAATATTCACCGAGAAAGCCAATGTGCGCTTTGGAAAGCGGTACTTGCAGAAGCCCTGCCAGCCACAGGTAGGCGTCCTGTTTGCTCATCAAACCGCTCAGATATAGTTGGTCGAAATAGTAGTGCGCCTGATTCCGAAGCGTGCGCAGCTCGCGGTTAGCCAATGTGCCGACGGGGATATTCGTGCCCGGATGGGTGCGGACATAAGCGTCACACCGCGGATAATTGCTGCAAACATAGAGCATGGTATGGCTGTGGTTCTCATGGTAGATGCCGTCTGCGGAGCGCAGCAGAACGATGCCGCCGCAATACTGACAGCGCATGGCGGACGGGTTGATTCCTTTCTTCTTTTTCTTGTGTTTCACGGTTCTTTCACCTCCGTCAGGATATAGAGAAAGGCCGGAAAACTGCATGAAAACCAAGGACGGCAAAGTCGGTTTCTACATACCGAGCACGTTCCTGTCATCAAAGCAGCTTTCCGGCCAATGAGTTCAGTTGTGGCTTGCACCGTATGGATCGCTCAGTGAGCAAATCCGTAACAGTTTCTCTCCCGCGGGGAGAGTCTAACTCCGGGAGCTCTGCCGAAGTACTGAAAGCCGGAGTGCAAGCCCCTGCCACGGTTACAGCTTAGCATATCAGGATCCAAAAGTCAAGCCTTAAAGTAATGTTTTTAATTATTTTATTATAATATTTCTTAAAGTTTTGTGTTTTGCGATTCAGAACCAGTCTGGTGGAAAGAAACGCCTCTCCAATCTGCCCGCACTCTCCAAAATGGCGATGTCAATATTCGTAATCATCCTCGTCATCGTCCTCATCGTCCGGATCATACGGCGAGCGTTCTGTTGGGCGCCGGTTCCGAATAAAGCGCATGGCGACCAGCGCACCTGCCGCAAGAAGGAGCCCTCCGCCAAACAGGATAATGTGCATCACGGGAATCCCGCCGACGGTAGGACGGCCCGTATCCTGCTCTTGCACATTCTGCGAAGCGGCGTCCGCGTTCTCCGCACTGTCTGTTGTCAGCGGCTCCTGTTCTTGTTGCGTCACATCAGGACTTGGGATATCGCCCGGCGACGGCACGGCGGCATTTAGAGTCAGGCAAGAAAGGACGTAGCTGCCGCTATTGCCCAGCTCGGTTCGTAAAATCCCGTCCTGCCCCACGGCAATCGTGCCCGGATAAAGGCCTACATCCGTTTTGAGCTGGAATTCAACGCCCGCCCATTGGGGGCCAAGCTGTACCTCAAGGATGACGGGCTGCGCGACTTGAAGCTCCGTGCCGTCCGTGTCATCGCCGGTAGCATAGACAACACCTGTACACATGAGGATGCAGCACAATAGCGCCAGCATTACGCCGATGCCTGTTTTCATCTTTTTCATAATGACCTCCTGTAATTTGCATAGAAAAAGACGGCCTGATTTCTCAAGCCGTCCTCTCTGATGCTGTATTTTGTTTTTACTTGATCGTGTCCTTGAGCGCCTTTCCCGCCTTAAAGGAAGGGGCTTTGCCGGCCGGGATCTCGATCGTTTCCCCGGTAGCCGGGTTTTTGCCCATCCTCGCGGCGCGCTCCTTCACTTCAAAACTGCCGAAGCCGACCAGTTGGATCTTGCCGTCGGTTTTCAGTGCTTCCGTGATACCGTCAAATACGGAATTGACCGCTATTTCCGCGTCCTTTTTGCTGAGATTGGCCTTTTCAGCCACATAAGCGACAAGCTCTTTCTTTGTCATAGACTTTATTCCTCCTTCTGCACCCGTTTACAACCGTGCACCAATTATCCTTTGGCCTGGGCGCAGTCAGTCATAGTCTCACGAGTGATGTGGGTATATTATAGCATGAAGAATTCTGATTGCAATGCTCTTTCCATGCTGCGTTCATCACCGGCAATAACTGAGAAAGGGACACCATGTCCGCTGGGGATGAAAAAGCACATCGACCCACCGGAGAAAGACATGGACGCTTTCGACCTCTTGGATAAGATTCCCGGTGTCAGGCGTGGTCCAGGCGGCGTGATCTGCCTTTATGACAGGCTGGTCTCATTGAAGGGTTCGGATCGGGTCATTCCCATCAACTATCTCTGACATCTGTACTGCCCGCAGGATTTTGTCCTGCGGGCAATTTTTCACTGTTTGAGCGTGGGTTTTGCTGCAAGCACCCACATTTAAGGCATACGCTGCCCGACCATACGTGCCGGCATTCCTGGCCCGGGGACGGCTTGACGCCCTTCTTCTCACGGTTCCGCGGCCGATTTCTTCTGCGCCTGTCGTTTTTCATATCGTTCCTCCATAACGAATCCGGGGATGTGCGTTCAAGCATATCCCCGGACAGGTGTTATTTACTTCTTCACGGCAATATGCTTGCCCGTTCTGCGCTTTTTCAGGTAGAAAAACGCTGTGCAGCCTACTCCTGCCGCCGCAAGCCCGAGCAGTGAGATCCAGAGCATAAGATCGGCGTCGTCTCCGGTCTTGGGAACATCCACCTTTGTCTTGTCGTTATGGATCTTTACCGTCAGTGTCTCGTTTGCAACAAGCGTGATTTTGACGGGGTCTGCGATCTTGTACCCTTCGCTGGCGCTGTTTTTCAGCTCCGTGACGGTATACTCGCCGATGCGCAGCTTCTCAATGAAGATTTCGCCTTTGGCGTCGGTCGTAAACGTCATATCGTAGCCGTTGGCGCCGGTGATGCGGAACGCAAAGCCCTCTTTCTTTCCGTCGCTGGTGGTCTTAATAATCTTGAGGGAGCCCTTCAGAGCATGGTTGATAAAGCCCTTCCCGGCTTCGTTCTCAACGGTGTAGGTTTTTCCGTCGGTATCGATCTCCACATAGTAGGCTTTCTCGTCCGGAATAAAGCCCTCCGGTGCGGTTTTCTCCCTTACCAGTACGCCGCCGTACTCCAGATTCTTCATCCAGTAAACGCCGGCAGAGGACTCCTCCATGGTGCCGAGCAATACATCGTCCTTGTCCAGCGCCTTGTTCCCGTTAACATCACGGTAGATCTCGAATACCGCGCCGCTGAGTTTATTCTCGGGATAGTCTGCGTCATACTTCGTCAGCGTGACGCTGCCGCGGATTAGTTTGTTCGCAATCTTGATCTCAATGACCTGTCCCTGCTCCTTGACCGTTACCGGGAACAGCTCTTCGCTCAGAACGAAGCCCTTGGGCTGCTCGATCTCGCGCACGAGCCAGTTGCCGGCGGGGATCTTTTCGAAGCGGAATCTGCCATCCTCGGTGGATACGGCTGTCAGCAATGCGGTATCCTTCATGAATCTCGTTTCGGATGCAGCAAACAGACCCATGACCGCACCGGAGAGTGGCTTATCGTTTGCATCAACCTTCAGGCCCGAAACGGAGCCGTAGATCAGCTTATTCTCAATGGCTGCACCCTCGTTGGCAATCAGCTTGACAAGCTTCTTGTCTTGCCCAGCGTAGTCAAACGACACCGGATACTTCGTATCGCCAAGCTGGTAATGGCTGTCGGTAGAGATCTCCTGCAGGTAGAAGCGTCCAAAGGGGAGATCCGTCTTGCACGTCGCTTTTCCGTCTTTATTCAAGGACACCATCTCGATCAGACCGTCCTGCGGGATGCTGCTGCCATCGGCTGCCACAAGCTTCTCCGCAGCATAGAGGCCGAATGTAACGTGCGTGAGCTCGTCACTTTGGCCAAGGCCGAACAGCTTATCCGTTTCCATGGTTTTTACCAGACTGATCTCCACACGCTGGCGTTCATTGTACATATCTGCCCGAAGCTCGGTGACCGTGACCTCCTGTCCGGCATATACCAGCTCGACCGTATGCGGTTCGGTCTGAAGGGCCATGCCGTGCGGAGCTTTCTTCTCGGTGATCACATACTTGCCAAGGTATAGTGCCTTGCTGGCAGCCATGCCGTCCGATTGCGTGGTGACGGTGTCTACGATGTCTCCGGCCTTTGCACGCAAGGTTCCGTCAGGGGTGTAAATATCCTCCGCGGCAGCGATATCAAAGACTGCTCCCGGAAGTCCGGTATTCTCATAGACAGGCCGGAAGATGGATCCCTCGTTTACAACGCTGCTGAAGACCTCGCCGGTCTTTTGGATACGGATGACGCCTTTTTGCGCCATGTTGGACTTTGTAACTGTCACGACAGCCTCTGACCCATCCACGGTAAACGGAACCGGGGTGGTATCCAGCACATAGCCATGGCAGGTTGTCACCTCGATCAGCTCATAACGGCCGTAGGGCAGCTCGCAGGGGAGCATAAGCGTGCCATCGTCTGCGGTATAGAATGTGGAGATGGTCACTGGCGCCGGATAATAGACGGTCTGTGAAATCAGTTCGCCGGAGGTCAGGTCTCTGACCTGAAAACCGATGCCCGCTGCCGGAATGATCTTTCCGGTCTCAGCATCGCGTTTTTCCACGCGGATAAAACTGGTGATGGTCTGGTTGTTCAGGATATAGGAGTACAGGTGTCCGTTGGAGCTGATGAATACGGTGAAGTCCGGAACAAAGGCCTGTCCTTCCTGACCCTCGATCTGGTGTACGGTATAGCGGCCGTAAGGTAGATCCTTGGAAAGCGCTACGCCGTTTTCATCCGTCACCAGCAGATCGCGCTCGCTATCTTTGGCTGCGTCATAGCTTCCGGCACCGGAGAGATAAAGCTGAAACATCGCGCCTGCTTCCGGCTGCTCGATAATGCCTGCATTGCCGGAGGGTTTGAACTCCGCCGTCGGTACAGATCCGTTTTCGGGCTCTGGCTCCGCTTCATTTTGACCGGGAATCAGCGTATCGGCTGCTTCCGGCTCAGACTCGGCCGGCGTTTCCGTGTCGGCTTGATTGGGCATTGGGGTTTCTTCCGCTGCCGGTTCGGCTGCGTCCTTTGCATCATCGGAAGCTGCAGTTCCCTGCGCATCCTCCGGTGCGGCAGCGTCCGGGCTAACAAAATATGCGGAGCCTTCCGGCGCAGAGGGGTCCGTTGCTGCGAGGATCTCAGCCTCCGCCTGCGGGGTTGGCGCGTTCTCGGAGGTTTCCAGTTCGGCATCAATATGCTTGATCAGGCGGATGCTGCCTTTGATTACCGTTTCGGTCACGGCGTTAGCCGTTGTATTGTGTTCAACCGTATACTGACCGGGCGCTGCACCAACGGCATGTTCCGTCGTATCGAGGAGGTACCCCTCCGAGGGTTCCATTTCACGGATCGTCCAGTCGGTATCGCAGATATACTCTTTGCTGGTGAACTGACCATTGGCGTCTGTGTAATACACATCGACAAGCTTCCCGCCCTTGTAGATCCCGTATTTAGCGCCTGACAGCGTGGCGTCGCCCTGCGGTGTTCCGGTTTCTGCGTCCGTCTTGGTTACTGTCACGGTAAACTTTTTGAGGATATTGGCAAAGCTGCGCTCTGCAACCCGGTTCCACTGGATAGATACCGACTGGGGATCAGGGATAACGTAACGAATGGCCGTATCGACCTCCTCGATGGTATATGGGCCGCCAATCAGGACATTGCGGAACTTAGCCACGCCGGTGGAGTCCGTTACCGCATACTCATCGACGTTCAGGCCGGAAAGGGATTTGCCGTACAAGCGAAACTTTACGCCCTCAACGAATCCGTCTTCCGAAGTCTTGGTCACCTCCAAAGCACCGCGTTTGAGCACGTTGTTGAAGGTCACGGTCGAGATCTGCCCACCGACAATGGTGACCTGCTGTGAAGTCTGGGGCGTATAACGCTCAATGTCCGCTTCTGTTACGGTATAGGTGCCGGCCATGAGCTCGGATACGTCAATCGTGCCGTCGCGGCCGGTAGTCACAGTCTTGGTGATTCCGTTGCCGGAAATCGTGAAAGAAATGCCGGCCACAACGCCATCCTCGCTGGTCTTGACCAGGTGCATGACGCCGAGCGCCTCCATCTCAAGCCGAAGATAGGCGCTGACAGGGTCTGACACATTTTCGCCGTAGGTGACAACGTCCTGAATGCCGGCGCCTTTGTTGCCGTCCGTCCAGACGACCACACCGCTTCGCACGCCGTTGGTCTTGCTGGCGCTTACGCGGATATCGCCTGCAATCGGCATGTCAGAGGTGATTGTCAGGCGGTTCCCGCTTCGGGAGAAGGTGATTCCGGATTCCGAGGAGCTGAACGAGAAGTTCGACAGCACTCCATTGGTATCCGTCAGTGTCACGGTATATCGCGTGCCGTCGTATTTGAGTTCATAGCTGCGTGCGCTGCCAATGCTTCGTGCGCAGAAGCTGGGGATCTCTGCGTGACTCTGCACGCTGGCGGCCATGGAATTATAATAGGAGCGAATTTGGCTGCGAAGCGGATGCTCGTCCCGGATATAACTCCAAACCGCACTCTTCCCATAGCCGGAGGGATCCACCTTGTTGAAGCTTGCGTCACGCTCGCCGACAACCGTCTCCCAGACCAGCAGCTGTGTAGCGATTATATGGCTTAACGCAGCTGCATCCGAGGCGTTCTGAGAACGCCAGGATGTGGATACATTGCCCTGATAGCCATACTGCATGATCCGGCCAAGCAGGACCTTGATGGTATCCGGGGAAATGGTCGGATTGAGGTGGCTGGGGTAGTTTTCCCAAAATGTCTCATCCTTGTGGGAGAGAGTATCGCCGGCATTTTGCCCGATGCCGGGCTCGATGCAATACGAGACTTGACCGTTATAGGTGCCGATGCTATGCACCGTTGTGTATTTGCTGTTGAGAAACCGCCAACCGCCCATCAGAGACGTGGCAGAGTGGCCCCACGCCGTCGCAGAGTAGTTGCTGTCACCGTCGCGTGGGAAATCCACCATATAAGCGTCTACCGTCGTTGCGGCAAACACAGGTGTGCTGATAGACAAAAGCGTCATCATGCACATGAGCAGGGACAAGAATGCCGAAAGGGCTTTCTTGAGCGTTTTACGTTTCATCGTTCCTTTACCTCCTGTTTTTTGCAGCAAAGAAGCGCACCGTTTCCGATGCGCTTCTCGCTGCGTGATGTGGTTTGGCTCAGGTGCAGCCGATATACAGATCGTATCACGCTTCTGTTCTCAGCTGCGCCCAAACGCAGAAATATATGATGCCGTCTGCTGCGTACAGTTCCAGCCGCGATTTGATATCCCGCGCAGGATGGATGGATATATCTCCGGCGATAATGGGGGTATCCCGGCGTCCTGTTGCGGTAGAGTCATAGGTGAAGCCAACTCCAACGCCGCAGTTTCGCGCAAATGCAGTTCGTTCATGGCCGGCTCTTCGAGTATGGCTGGTTCTGATTCCGGAGGGCTTGACGGCTGTAAGGTGTACTCCGGAGTGCCGCAGTATGGCTCCCGGCTCTCACTTGAGGCTTTCCCCGGGTACTGCCGGGAGGCGGTGGGGTTGTCCGGTACGCGGATACGCACTGAGCATTACGGCAATATACTCATCCTGCCAGATTGAAATAGCCACGATCCGCTTCGTCAACGCAGCGGCTGAGTATTTCAAAGAACCGTTCCGGCGTGAGCTCCGTATCCAGCCAGTGGGTGGCGCGATAGGAATAACAGCCGACGTCCTCGTTGATGGCGTGGCTGCCCAGCACGCTGTGCAGGTTCAGCTCGTTGGCAAGCTGCTGTTTTCGTGCGCCATCCGGGTTTCGGATCGCCTTAGCCAGGCAGACGACCAGCAGCGGGTGCAGCGGCGAGAACGAGATCTGCATATAGTAGCCGCGGTGGTCCAGCGTCAGCGAAGTTTCGTCCTCCGCCTCCACCTTCATGTGGGACAGGATCATCCTGCGGGCTGTTTGCGCAAGATCCGTTCTTCTGACCTGCTCTGCGCGGGTCAGATCGTAATCAAGCATAGTTGTTCAACCTCCTTGTCATTTTCTGTTCGCTCCAGTCATCTCGGGGTAGCGATGTGTGTGATTGCGCCCCAGATTCGATTGGATTCGTTGTTGATGCCCAGAATCCGTACCGTTACGCGAGAGCCTCTGGGCGGGCGCCCGCGCTTAGGATAGCTGCACAGACAGTCGATGCCGCCGTCCAGTGAGACGAACACGCCGTTCATGTCCACCATACTGACAGTACCTACATAGCGGTTGCCCACAGAATAACGCCGCAGCGCCTTTTCATAGGGATTCTCTCCGGCCTGCTTGATGGAGGCGTTGACCCGGATACTGGTTCGGTCACTGCGGTCGATGCTCAGGATTTTAACCAGAATGCGCTGCCCGGGCTGAAAACTGTCCTGCGCATCCAGCATACGCTGGTAGCTCAGTTCGCGAAGCGGGATGTAGACCTCCAGGCCGAACAGATCCGCGAAGATGCCGGCACGAATGACGGATACGACGCGAGCTTCCGCACTGATACCTTCGTAGAGCAGATTGTTTCCATCCCGGTCTGTACCGAAATAGTACGCGCGGCGCTTAGCGGACATAGCCTCAAGACGGCTGCCGACTGCAACACCCGCCTTGGCGTCGATGCCCTTGATGATGTAATCCACCTCCGCCCCCAGGCGTTTGGTGACCATATAGTGCAGCACATCCTCCGGAAGCCTGCCGCGGAAATCCTCCGGCGGCTCCACCGCCTCCTCCGCAGGAATGATTACCTTGATATCGTCATGATAAATGACTGCAAGAGAACGAGAGGGATGGTCAGCGGGGCGTTCGATGCCCTGAATGGTCCCGGTCAGGATCCGCTTGGTCTTTAAGGATTCTACCAGGTCCAGCAAATCGTTGCGGGCTTTGTCCGCTTCCGTTTCCACACTGGGGCGCTCGTCGATGGATACCACCGGCGACGCCGGTCTGGCAGCGGCGCGCCTGCGAGGCTTCTTCTCCGGAGATTCGACGCCGTCGGATGCATCCCCGGGCGGTTCTGCCGCTGCTGTGTCAGACTCACTTTTCTTAGCTCTTGGTTTTCTAGTTCGGCGGGCCGGCGGGCTCTCTTCAGGTTCTTTCTCCTCTAAGTCGGAATCGGTCTGAGATACCGGTGCTTCCGGGGTATTGCGCGCGGCGTCTTCGATCGGCATCCCTTCGGGATTCGCAGATTCGGAATCAGTCTGGCAAATGTCGATGAGATCAGCGTCTCCGGGCGCCCCTTCAGCGCTGAGCACTCTATCAGGCTCAGGTTCAGTTTCAGTCTGATGTAATGCGTGTTCATTGATGTTTTCGTCCGTCGCGGCCGCAAGAATTTCTTCTTCCGGGATCACCGCCGTTTTTTTCGTTGCCATTGTTTGATCCTCCGTTTCTTTTGTTTGAATATAAAAAGAGCGTCCCATTTCTGAGACACCTCTCTGCCGGTAATGTGTTTTATTTGTTAGTCTGTCCGTATTGCCGATACGCTCGGTGTTTTGTGATATAGTCCATTTGCTCGCCACCAATTTAACTATCTTTCAGCATTACAACATCACTAAAGTTAAATGTCTGCTTTTTAGTTAAAGCATTGAGTTCAAAACTCGCTCGGCGGTTTCGCGGAGCTGTACAGAGTTCTGCGTTTTGAGGATATGGACGGCGTGTGCGGCCGCTCCTCAGACACTGCGTGTGGCAAAGTCGTCTCGGTCTGGAGAAAAGGCGCTGCCGCGTGCGGGGGTGTGTAGTCAAGAATGCTGACGGGAGTCAATTCCTTGGCCAGCGGGTGGTCAGCATAATCAAATTTTTTCAGTTTCAGGACATTGTGTCCTCGGATGACCACCAGCAGTTCCTCGTTGGGGATGCGCAGCACCTCGTCCGGAGTCAGCAGCCGTCTGCGCCCCTGGCCCTCCGTCTGACGGTATTGGGGGATGACCTGCGCTACGGCAATGGTCTTGCGCACGGTCATGGTGGAGTTGATCTCCACCGACATATCACCGCTCCGCGCGGAGAAGTACTCGGCGCTGACCTCATCGGTACAGCCCAGCATGAGCTGCACGTCCAGGTTGCCGACGATCTCCGCCCAGAGATTGTTGGGATACCGGTTCTGGAGCTGACCGAGGCTCTGCACGGCCAGCATCACATAGATCGCACGGCTGCGGATAACGCTGAGCGTACGGGCGAAATCCGAACCGTCCGCTGCGCTGCCGAGCTTGCCCACATTGTTGAACTCATCGAAGATAAGGTTGACCGGGACTTTGCAGCGCAGCTCCTGCGTGCTGTCGGCATAGCGCACCAACTTGATGAATAGAAACGAAAAGAACAGCGAGGACAGAAACGCCATCGTTGCGTCCTGATCGCTGAGTATGACGAAGTAGGCGCATTTGCGCTTGCCCGGCGCCGTGAGATCGATATCGCTGCGGCTGATGATGTCCCGCACAGCCTCGTTCTGTAAGACCTGTAACCGGGTGCCGAGCCCAAGGACGATGCCGGAACGCACCGTATCGCTGGCCTGCGAGAAAAGATTGAACGGCGCACGGGCGGGGTGATCCAGCGGCAGCTTTTCAAAAAGTGCCGTCAGCTGCCGTTCGCTGTTTTGGGTCAGGAGCTGGTAGGCGGCCGCCAGGTTCTTCGTCTCCGTGCTGCGGCTCCTGTCCAGATCGATATAGAGCACCAGCGCTTTGAGTAAATTGGCCTCGCCGTTGTCCCAGAAATGGTCGCCCTTGCCCTCACTGGTGTTGGAGATGATGACATTGGTCAACACCTGCGCCAGCAGGGTATCGCCGTTCAGGTCTGACATGCAGTTCCATGAGTCGCCGTGCCGGGGGTCTACCAGGTTGAATACTTTTACCTCATACCCGTTCTTGCGGAACAACTCGGCGGTATCGTTATAGAGCTCCGCCTTCGGATCCGTAATGACTGCCGACTCTCCGCGCTTGAGTATGGTGAACAGCGCCGGACGGATCACGCCACGGGATTTTCGGGTACCGGATGCACCGAATACGGCGATGTGGCGGTTCAGTCTGGTGTCTTTAGGTAAGCAGACGACGCTGCCGTTTTTTTCGCCCAAAATGATGCCATCGGCCTGCGACGGAGGCTTGATCTCCAGAATCTCTTTCAGTTCCTTGTCCTTCATCCATGAAGCGGTGCCGTAGGTTCCGTACTTGCTGCGGGTAAATCCGCGCTCATCGTAGTCCTTGGAGCTGAATTTATCGTGGAAACGCACATAGGCCATGATACCGACCCCGGTCAGCAGCAGTATACCGATGCTTTTTAGCCCCGGGATACTGAAGGCGCTGCCCAGACACACGATCGGATTCCAGTCTACGGCGCCGATGGTCGTTTGCCCTGTAAGACCGCCGGAATTCATCCAAAGCTCGTAGTTTATCAGCAATTGGCCAAGCACTCCGCCCAGGTAAAGCAGGGTGATAAGTCCCGGTATGGAGACGGCGATGATGGCTGCTGCTCGCTTTTTATCCAGAATGCATTCCTCCTTTATAGTCCCAGTTCTGCTTCTACTGTGGCAGCGTCGATGGTTTTGAGTGTGATATACGGGCCAAGATACTCTCTTAGAAAGGGCGCTTGATCATCGAAGCAGAGTACCTCGAAGCTCTCTGCGCCGGTCTGCATCGCCTCACGAAAACGGATCAGGCGTGCGATGTCGCCGTCAAGATGTGAGAAAACACAGGTGCCGCCGATACTGGCGTCGTATTCCATGAATCCCTGGTTATATGACCGGACGTCTGGGTCGAACAGCAGCTCAAGCAGCTTTTCCTTCCAGTCTGGGACGGTGAGCAATCTGAACTGCCGGATGCCGCCGGCATTCATGGGCACAAAATAGATGTGCCGATAGATTCCGTCAAACCGAAGTTCCAGTCGCCGGTTTTTATCCGACTCCAGCAGTGTGGTCAGCGCCGTATCATAAGACTCGCCCAGCAGGATTGCGGAGTCGATGCTCTGAACCCCGGCATTCATGCGGGCAAGCTCTGTCAGGCTGTGGAGCGCCTTGAACTCTCCCATGCCGTTCCATTTCATCGCGGCATTCCGCGTGTTGTAAACGGCGTAACAGCCGCCGGGATAGAAGATTGCGCCGACGATGCGTGTGAACATGGTTTTGTTCTGTTCCGCTGGGGTGATCTTCTTGAAGTCCCGCGCCAGATAAAAGGCAGGCGCGTCCGATGTTATCCGAAGGATAGCCCGGTTTTGCAAGGCGGGGAGTAGATAGGCCCTTGTCTCGATACCGGCGGTCAGATGCATCCCAATCGTCTCGGCAACCCGAAGGTTACGGTCCCGATGCGCCATACCGCCGGGGAATCTATGATTGTAAAACGCGGCCATATAATAGCCGTATGCGTCCGGATGTATCCATTCCAGTATGGGGAGAGCGCCCTTACAGAAACGAATCGCTTTGGCATTCCCGATGCCGGTCATCTGCAGTAGCTTTACCCTCATCCGCTCACCGGTATCCGGGTTACGAAGCTCCTGTGTTGTGGAAAGTTTACTCACCAGCGCTCTGAGAGTACGCTCGTTTCCCAGCACGCCAAGCGAACGGACAGGGTATTCGCCGGCGAGCCCAAGCACTGTGATAAGCCGATGCACATGACTTCCCGGCCGAACGGTAATCATTGTTTCAAACCCCGGAATGCAGGAGCTTTCCGACAACATGACTGCTCTCTTTGTCGGAAACCGTCCGCGCAAAAAGCCTGAAAAATATCGGTTTCATCGGTGTTTTCCGGCTGTTAAAAGATATGTCATTGGGGAGGCGGGTTTTTGCCCTGTTTTTACACATGTTTTTGACGCTGCTCCGGCACATTTTCATGGAGCATCACCCCCTCATCCGGGATCAGGGGCTCCAGCACCAGCCACTGGGGAAAATCCCGTGCCGGGACCACATACACCTCCGTACGCTCCTGCGTGGAGGCCGCGCTGCAGTAGAAATGATCGCAGCACGGCGGCGCGTCATCCGTAAGCACATACATAGCGACGGTATCGGAGACCATATTGACCTCAATATTGTCATGATCCCGGTACCGACGCTCCGGCCTGCCTTTTTCATATACATGGCGGAATATCATAATGCTTTCGGGGTATCGAACCGGCGCTTTGCCCTGAAAGAAGTTCCTGAGTGCCGGGTACAGGATGCCCCGAATATAGGAGGCGGAGCCCCTCTCCTTTTTGGGGAGCAGCAGAGGCAGCCGGATGCAGAACCAGCCTTCGATGGTAAAGCCCGCTTCTATTGGAACCGACTCTGCTGCAACCGCATCCACATCCTGCAGTGCCCGCGGATTTCCCGTGTAGGCGGGAAGCGCTCTGGTCAGCAGCGTCAATTTTTCGCTTTCCTCAGCCAGCTTCAGCGCCATGGCATACGCCAGCTCCATGCTTTTCCCTCCGGTCAGACAGCGGAGATTTTTTATGGTCATGCCGAGCCGTCGATCCTGCGTCTCTATTTTATCCAGCAGATGAATGAACGAGTTTATCGAGTCCATCGGTTGCAGCCTCCTCTGTGTAAAATGTAATGTCCGGTTCTTCCTGCCCGGCAAAGTTGACGGTTGCAAACAGGCAGGGCGCCTTGGGGAGCATCATCTGGGACGCCATGGCGATATTGGGCAGGACAAAGATATATTTCATCTCGTCATCCTGCGGCTGCAGCAGCTTGCTAAGGTGCTGCTCGCCGTCATACAGCACAACGATCTCATAGCCGGTGTTTTCCTTCAGAAAAAAGATTTGGGACGGGTAGACCGCAGGATAATGCGCCATGGGATCCACATAGTCGATAAACCGCAGCAGCACCCATACGGCAAGGATCGTCCGCTGATCCGGCTTGCATAGCCCATCCAAAGCCAGATAGTAGCCACCGGCCACATCCGAGATTTGATGCTCCCTTTTCAGATTGCGAAGAATCTTCTCCGCCGTCTCCGGGGTTTTGTCCCGCAGCAGTCGGATCACCTGTGTTTTGGTCAGTGCGCCGTACTGCGACAACCATTTGATCACATGGCGCTCATCATCAAGCAGCATGTTGTTCACCTCCTTCTGTGTGTGCGTATTCTTTGCGAAATGCGTATTCTACGCTGAATGCGTTTTCTCCCTCTGCCGTTCTTTAAGGATTGCCTCCAGTTCGGCACGATCCGTGGTGATCATTTCCTTTTCCAGCTTGGAGGCCTTCACCACCACGGGCACTTTGTTGTTGTTGGAGCTGATGAGCGCCTCGCCGCGCTCGAAGCGGGTGATGGCGCGGATCTCCGTGCGGGTGAGCTTCAGCGTTTCCTGCACATACCGGGCCTCGTCCGGCTCCAGGTTCAGAATGATCTTGTTCTTGGAGTTGTTGATGATCGCCCTGCCGTACTTGCCGTCCTCCAGACCGAAGAAATCCGACAGATCCTGCGTTGCGGAAATGGCCGCTCCGCCGAAGCCGCGGATAACCTTGAATATCTCAAGGCAAAACTCTGCGGCCATGCGGTTGGAGCTGGCGCCGATCAGCTGCCAGATCTCGTCGATAAAGATGGCTTTGCGTTTGGTGCGGTCAGACTTTATCTGATCCCACACATAATCCAGTGCGATGAACATGCCCACCGGAAGCAGCTTGCCCTTCAGCTCCGACAGGTCAAGGACGATGTATTTATTAGAGAGGTCTACATTGGTCTGTCTGTTGAAGCTTTGGGCGCTGCCGGTGACAAAACGGCTGATGATGGCCGCCAGCCGCTGGGTCATGGGATTCTCCTGCAGGTGCTTATGCAGGTCGCCCAGGATAGGCATCTGCTTCATTTTGGGCGGAGCGGAGGCCATATCCGTATAGATGGAGTCGTTATCATGGGTGATGCCGAAGTCCGCATAGGTTCGGATCAACGCTTCATCCAGCATCTGTTCCTCTTCATTGCTCATATCGGGGATCAGCAGGCCGAAGAAGGTCATGAGCTGCTGAATTTTTCGAGCCAGCATGGAGCCCATCTCCACATAATCGATCTCGTCAATCAGCTCCATCTCCGGCGACATGGTATGCCGTATCTCCATTACGTTGATGCAGTGGGGAGAGCCGGGTGCGATCTTGATAAACTCGCCGCCGATCTTATTGCAGGCTCTGCGGAATTCGTGTCCCTTGATGGGCGCCAGAATGTAGCACTGAATGCCGCGCATCCGCATCCGAAGCGCCAGCAGCTGCATGGTAAAGGTCTTGCCTGCGCCCGATGTGCCCAGCAGGTTCAGGTTGGCATTTTTATTGATCTTTGTGTTGAACAGATCCACGATGCACAGGGAGTTGTTGTATCGGTTGATACCCAGCAGCACGCCGTTGTCGTCCGACAGCTCAAAGCTGGTGAAGATATAGCTGGATGCGGCGCCGCTGGTCAGCACATTGCGCTGCGCCTTTTTCTCCAGCTTGGGCGAGATTTTCAGGAACGGCATCACCGACTGCAGTGCGGCCTCCTGCTGAAAGCTGCACTCGCTGGTGTACATATCCATGGATTTGAGCATATCCACCATCTGCTGCTTGCGCCAAAGCAATTCCTCGTAGGTTTTGGCCGATACGGTGATGAAAACGCTCATGTAAAAGAGGTCCTCGTTGTAGTTGGCGATGCCATTCTTGATAAAATAGCCCGCCTGTATGGAATTGGTCAGCTCCTCATAATCGGTGCTGGTATCCTGCATGCTCTTGAGCTTGGTGCGGTTGAGCCTGATCCGCTGGGCGACCTTATCTATGGTGCGGCTGCGGTTCTCCCGGCGGAGATGGACATCGATATCCACTCCTTCTCCGGCGTTGATGAGTGAGGACATCCAGCCGGCCCGGACGCGGCTTGGATACCCGCCTGCCTTGATGTAGAGGAAGGAATAGTACAACCCGTCCATAACGACATAGTTATAATGGCTCAGGTCGATGCCGCGGGGCGCCAGAAAGTTGGCCATGCGGATAGGCGGCACCGGGTCCATGCCGATGATTTTCTTCTTTGCCGCCATGGTGTCCACCACGATGCGATCTACACGGGAGGAAAACGGTTCGTCCGTGCAGGAGCGCCGGTTGTAAAACATGTATAGGATTTCGGCAGTCGCTTCATCCGGGTCTTTGGACTGCACGATGCTGTTGCCGCATTGCATGAAATACGCCCGCGCTGTCTGCTCGGCGGTCTGGAGCATGCCGTAGATCTTTGCATAGTCGTCGCTTTCGTTGCGGCCTACCGCCTCGTACTGGAAAATTAGAAAGAAGCGCCTCGTCAGCGCTTCCCGATTTCCCACATCCTTGATGAGTCCGATATAATCTTCGCCAAGTTCCTTACATTGCGGATTCTCCTCGTGTTCCAATTCCTCGCAGATCATGGATATGTGCTTATCTGAGTCCGCGCGGCGCGTAATGGACTTGAACTGCAGCCGCATGGGGGATATCTTCAGCCAGCTGGCAAAGCTGGAGATGATGTTGAACTGCTCCTCATCGGATCGCAGCGTGAAATTGATCGGCTCGATCTCAAGGATTTTTATGTAGCGGTTGTCCGTCGTTTCAATGATTCCGTTTTTCAGGTCGCGGATGGGCAAATAATCCTGTACAAACTCAAGCTTTTCTTTTCTGCGGTTTCTTTTTCCTTTTGCTTTGGCCATAGCGGTATCCGATCCTCCTGAAGTGTAATTTCCTGCGGTGTGTCCAGAAATGGATGATATGGCCGATGTACTGAAACAGCGACCCGCCATCCACGCCCATTGCAGACACCACCGCCAGCGGCAGCAGCGTGACCGTCATGACCACGATGCGGATGGTGCCGGGCATGGGGATCAGAATCAGCTCCGGATAGCCCAAAGCCAGCACCAGAATCACCGTTTCGATTGCGTTCCGGGTATCGATCATCCCTCCCAGCAGTTTGCCGCTGTCCGTATAGTTTGCGGGGATTGCGTACACGTTGTTGTATTCTCTTTCGTCCAAGTTTTTCACCTGCCTAATCTGTAAATTGTTGCGGTTGTGGTATACCGTCCCATCCGCAGCGCCTTCTGATGGTCCGGCACATAGATATCCACGCGATGGATATTGTTCTCTATGCCCGAGCCGCCCCGATCTTCCACGGTGTACATGGTACCGTTTATCATGATTTGCGTGCCGAAGGGATAATGGCTGGACATAGCGACCATACCGACCGCTGCCTGTTTGCCGCTGGCGGTAAGCCCCTGCGCATTGCTGCCGCAGCACTTTGCGCAGGCGCAGTAATGCGTCACCTCTACCTCCAGCGTATAAAGCGCCTCGCCGGTTGGGGCGTTTACCACCGGCGCATCGTAATCCACGATGCTGAGGCGGCGATAGGAAAGCCTTCCTTCATAGCTTGGCGTATTCAGGATAACGCCGATGCCGCCGGAGGAATGCACCCACATACGTGTCCCTTCCGCATCATATCCGGCAAAAATAAGCACATGGCCCCAGCCGTCATCATCCGCAAGGAATCCCAAATCACCCGGCAGCAGCTCCGCTGCGGAGACGCCGTAGGTATTCGGGTATTGTCCGTTGCAGCCGGCGCCGATCTCAACGCCTACTGCCGTATTGAATACCCATGTGGTGAATCCGCTGCAATCAAGACCAAAGGGCCGAATCGTGCCGGTCGTCGGAGAACCGGCTGACGTCACCAGCCGCGGCGTGTTCCAAGCATCGTTCCAACCGGGCGCCGACTTGCCTCCCCAGAAACACGGGACCTTTCCTACCAGTGATAGCGCCGTTGTGAGGATGTGCTTTCGCATGGGACTGCAGCTTTGCGCATTGACAAAGGAAATCAGTTCCGCATCGGTCAAGGGAACCATCTGCCCATTGCCTAATGTCCCATACAGCGTCATTTTCAAGGCGTTGACCATCTTCTGAATGGCTTCTCCATAGGTTATTTTGAATTGGTCATAGGTGGCGGAGGGATCGATCCCGAAGGCTCGGATGATGACGCTGTTATCAAATGGCTGTATGGTGCATTCCACATACTTTACGACCTCCGTTTCCGGAGTGAGCGTCTCCGTGCCGCCCTGCTCATAATAGATTTCGCTTCGTGTGCCGGTGATTCTGCCTCCGCTGTATATGGGAACGGAAACTGCCACAGGCGTATAGGCTGCCACATTGACCGGCTCCGATGTTGTTATCGTTTCGTCCGGCTCATAGTAGGTGCGACGGGCTGTGGTATAACGGTACTGCGGAACGCCATTGATGGTTCCCGTCTGTGTCTTGGATGTGACGACCGTCACGGTAACGGGTCTGTATGTAGCGTAGGTAAAGGGGACGATTTGCTCCGATTCCTTCTCTACGAAAGATACCGGAAACATACTGTCGGCAACGCTGCGAAGCTTTGCCAGCATATCCTCCTTACCGGTATTGCGTTGTTGAAGCGATGCGGAGTAGGCCGCAAGGATATAGCTTACATCGTACCCGGCGGAACCCTGTGCGTAATTGATAAGTGCATCCATAGACAGATCGTAGTCGTATCCGCCGTCCTCAATGATCTGCTCGACTTTTGCGAGGGCTGCGTCATACCCTTCCTCCACAACTGCGGAAATATCTGCGGCAAGGTCGTTATAGGATTCCAGCAGTGTTGTGGGGTTTTCCATGTCCACCATCGACCCATCCAGCCCAAACACGCTGTTTGTGACAACGCTGGGCAGTGAAACGATCAGGACGATAATGACAAGGAAAAAAAGGCAGATGCAGACAAGTATCTTAAACAGCGTGTGACGCATGGCCCATGCCGCCGATAAAATTGCACCCCACGGTCCGCCCGCAGCGGTTCCTGCGGCTATCTCTGCAACCGCCTTGCCGCCCTCCACACCTGCCTGCACCGTCGCGGCTGCTGCATTGGCGCCGGCTTCAGCGCCTTTCACGGCGGCTTGCTTCGCCGTCTCTTTTCCTGCTTCCTTTGCGGCTTTGGCCATCTGCTTGGCAGCTTCGCCGTAATTATCGCTGCCGTCGCCTATCTGCCGTTTATCCGGATCAGCCATTTTCTTTTACACCTCCCCGGTGAGTATCCGAAGCCGCGCATGGCGGCTGGTTTCTTTATTCGCAGGCAGGCAAAACAGCCGGAGGGATGTCATCCGCTCCGGCTGTTGCCCGCTGCATTTATTTCCTGCGCTTCGGCGCCTTTATGCCGCTGTCCGGACGCTTTTCCGGCTCCTTAAAGCGGCTGGGCGTGTTCTTGTATCGAACCGACTCCACGGACACCGTGCGGACGTTTTCACCGTCGTAGACGGGCT
>ENA-ORMS01001321-ORMS01001321.1-human-gut-metagenome-genome-assembly--contig:-NODE-1321-length-20566-cov-5.619034_pt1 | contig 20566 bp, 12 predicted proteins | sample MGYA00242104_ERZ508997 | MGnify/ENA primary metagenome ERZ508997 (study PRJEB26280, sample SAMEA2338704) | human gut metagenome | biome: human gut; feature: human-associated habitat; material: faeces... | reverse complement strand
TATTCCCATTTATGCGTGTACATGCATTATTAAATGCATTACAAGAGAATTTCAATAAGAAACCAATCGTAGTTTTATATCCAGGTACATTTGATGGGCATTATGTAAAACTATTTAACAAGTTAAAGTCTAATGAATACTATAGAGCATTCAATATGATTTAAGGGAGACAAGAGTATGAAAATCGGAGAGATGTTTGAAGAAGATATTGAACGTCCAATAAATGGTGTAGTTCAGGTAGAACAGGAACAAGAAAGTGTAGTAAAACAAGAAGTTAAAGAATATGTAGTTACAACAGAATTAAAGAAACATTTTGCTAAGTTCTTTAATGAATATAGTGAATCTTTTGATGAGCCTACTAATAATGTTGGTGTATGGATTACAGGGTTCTTTGGAAGTGGTAAATCACACTTCCTAAAGATGTTATCTTACTTATTAGAGAACAAAGATATTAATGGAAAGAAAACAGTGGATTATTTCGAAGAGAAGTTTGATGATCCACTAGCTTTTATGAATGTTCAAAAATGTGTACAGAATCCTACAGAAACTATCTTATTTAATATTGATGCTAAGAGTTCTATTAGAAAAGATAAGACTTCTGTGTTACAGGTTTTCTATAAAGTTTTCTATGATCATATTGGTTTATATGGTGATGATTTAAAACTTGCTAAACTAGAACAGTACATTATTAAAAAAGGTAAGATGGATGCATTCAAAGAGGCTTTTGAAAGTATTCATGGTGATAGCTGGGAAGAGGCAAGAGCTGAGTATATATTCTTTGATACAGATGTCATTGATGCTTTAGTTCAAACTGGTGTAATGAATGAAACAAGTGCAGAACACTGGATGGAAATAGATGAAATTACAAATGTAACACCAGAACAATTTGTAAATGAAGTTAAAGAATATGTTGATTCTAAACCAAAAGGTTTCCGTTTATTATTCATGATCGATGAAGCAGGTCAATACATTGGTGAAAGTAGTGATATGCTTTTAAATTTACAGACAATTGTTGAATTGCTAGGTAGTAAATGCCGTGGTCAGGTATGGGTTATGGCAACAGGACAGGAAGCACTTGATGATATGTCTATTAAACTACGTCAGGATGAGTTTTCACGTATCATGGCACGTTTTGCTATTCGTTTAAGTTTAACTTCTTCATCTGTAGGTGAAGTTATTGAAAAACGTTTACTAACAAAAAAAGATGAAGCAAATACTGTTTTAGATAACGTATATGAAAACAATGAGAATGTATTAAGTAATTTATATACTTTTGATACAGAAGTTAAGGATTTAAAGGGATATAGTTCTGAAGATGAATTTGCACGTGTTTTCCCTTTTGTACCTTATCAGTTTATTATCATGCAGAAAGTATTCAATGAAATACGTAAACATGGTCATGCAGGTAAACACCAATCAAGTGGTGAAAGATCTATGTTGAATGGATTCCAGGAATCTGCACAGCGTATTAAAGATAAGAATGAATTAACTTTAGTGCCAATGTATGCTTTCTATGATACATTACATAGTTTCTTGGATACTTCTGTACGTTCTGTTATGGAACGTGCTGAGAAAGCAGCTGAAGAAGGTAATGGATTAACCGTAGAAGATGTTGATTTATTAAAGCTTTTATATTTAGTTCGTTATATTGATGATATTAAGTCTAATATTGAGAACCTTACAATTTTAATGGCTGATTCTATTAATGTAGATAAGATTGAATTAAGACAACAGGTTATTGAATCTTTAGACCGTCTTCAGAAACATAATTATATTGGTCGTAATGGAGAAATCTATCAGTTCTTAACAGATGAAGAGCAGGATATTGCACGTGAAATCAATAATCAGAGTATTGATGCTGCAAATGTAATCAGCAAAGTTTGTACAATTATCTTTGATGATATCTATACTACTAAAAAGTATAGATATACAAAGAATGGTTATAACTATGATTTTGATTTTATTAAGTCTGTAGATAATCAGAATCATGGTAATTCTAATGGTCAAATGACACTTAAGTTCGTTACTGAAGCAAATGATGATTCAAGTGAATTAAGATTAATTACGGAATCAAAAGGCTATGAGGCTATCTGTAAGTTATCTGAAGAATATTCAATCTTTAGTGATATTGAAAATGCCTTAAAGATTGAAAAGTATATACGTCAGAAGAATGTGAGTCAGTTAGCTGAATCAACTCAGACTATAATTAATTTAAAACAGAAAGAAGCACGTAGACTAATAGGGGATGCAAAAGAACATATTAGCGATGCTATTTTACATGGAAAATTCTATATAGATGGAGACCAAAAAAATATTAGTGGTAATACTGCAAAGAATGTGTTAGATAATGCATTAGAAACATTAGTAGAACATACATATAAGTATATTACTGATATAGAAGAACCTGTAAGTAATGATGCAGACATTCGTACTATTTTGAATGGTAATGTAGGAATGGAAGGAATGGAAGCCAATCAGGCTGCTTGTGATAATGTTTATAGTTATTTAGAAACAAAGTATGAACAGAAAATACCTATTTCTATGGCAACACTTCAGAGTAGATATCAATCTATTCCATTTGGCTGGAAAGAAATAGATATTGCAGCAATTGTCGCAAGACTTATTCAGGCACAAAGAATCACTGTAAAACATTCTGGACAAACAATACAGCCTAATGATTACCATCTAGTAGATTATTTACGTAAAAAGAGTGAAATAGGACAGACAAATATTTCTATTAGAGAAACTATACCTGCTAGAAAAATGAAGCAAGTTAAAGATATTTTAAAAAAATATTTTGATGTTATGGACATTCCTGCGGATGAGGATGGTTTAGTAGCTTATATTGTGGAGCATTTTAAAGATGAAAAGATTCATCTTGAAGGATTGAAGAAACAGAATGATTCAGCTGTTCATCCAGGTGCAAGTGAAATCAATGAAGCACTGTCTTATGTGAATAAAGTCTTATTAGCTAAAGATGATAATATTGTATTGGTAAATACTATTTGTGAATTAGAAGATGATCTTTTAGACTCAAAAGAGTCAATGGAAGATGTAGAAAACTTCTATGCTTCACAGATTAAACTATATGATAATGCATCTAAAACAAGAATAAATGTAATCACTTATGAGAAGGATTATTTATATGATATTCCGGTAGTAAGAGATGCTGTAGATCAAATTACTGACATCATTAAGATTACTGATAATTTTAGATATAATCGCATTCGTCAATTAAATGATTGCATTTCTATTATTGAAGAAGAAAAGTCAAAAGTGGTAGATTCAAAGAAGAAAGAACTAAATAATTTAATAGATTCTTGTATGTTTGAAGTAAAATATAAAGCTGATTCTAATGTAAAACTAAAAGATATACTAGCTTCAGCTAAGCATCAATTTAATACAATAAAAGATGAAATTAATAGAATGAGTGGCTTAGTTGCATTAGATGCAAAGAAGAATACTATTATTAACTTAAAAGATAAGATTATTAGGGATATGGATAAGGTACTTAACCAGAAAGAAGTATCAAATCATGATGAACCTATAACTTCAAAAAATAGAAAGAGACAGGTGCGTGAACTACAGCGTGAAGTATTCTTTGGTCAGGCTAATTTATCTAGTGCAGAAGATGTAGCTCATTATGTAGCAAACATAAAAAATAGATTATTAAGTTATATTAATGATGGTGAAGAGATAAAGATTAAGTAGGAAGGAATAAGTTTATGAATAAGACAGTTATTAAAAACTATGCAGTAGATGCACATAAACAACTTGTTGAACAGATTAAAGTCAAAGCATATCAATATGGTGTAACTGATAATTCATGTCCGGAGTTAAATACTGAATCAATAAATGGTAAATTATTATCTGATGTGGAAAAGTCTCAATTAAATGCTTTGATCAAGGCAGTTAATATTCATGGGTATTATCATGTCATTGAAGAAGTAGCATATACTTGGTTTAACCGTTTTATTGCATTACGCTATATGGAAGTTAATAATAACCTTCCTCAAAGAGTAAGAGTGTTTACTAATGAAAACAATGAATTTAAACCTGAAATTCTTGCTGAAGCTATTCACCTTGATTTAGAAGGATTAGATAAACAAAAAGTATTTGATTTTATTGATAATAATAATCAGGACGAATTATATAAATATCTTTTACTTGCAATTTGCAATGATATGAATAAATATCTTCCTGAAATGTTTACAGCATTTGATCAACAAAACTATAAAGTATTATTAATACCTGATGGATTATTAAAAGAGGATAGTGTCCTTGCTAAATTAATTCGAGATATTCCTGAAGAGGATTGGAAAGAATCAAATGATGATGGACCATCTAATGAAGTTACTATGATTGGATGGATGTATCAGTATTATATTTCTCAAAGACATAACGAAGTAGTGAATATAAGCAAAGGAACTGTCAGTAAAGAAGATATTCCTGCTGCAACAGAATTATTTACAACAGATTGGGTTGTACGATATATGGTGGATAATTCTTTAGGACGTTATTGGATTGAAAGGAATCCAAACAGTGAGTTAAAGAATAAACTTAAATATCTTGCGACAGGAAAAGATGGTTCATTACCAACAGTTGAAAATGATCCTAAAAAACCAGAAGAATTAACTTTCTTTGATCCATGTATGGGTTCAGGTCATATTCTTTCTTATGCTTTTGATGTTTTAATGGAAATATATAGAGAGTGTGGTTGGCGTGATAGAGATGCTGCAGTCTCTATTGTTGAAAATAATCTGTATGGATTAGATATTGATGAAAGAGCCTATCAGCTTGCATATTTTTCAATTATGATGAAAGGATGTCTTTATAATAGAAGGTTTTTGAAAATTAACGTAAATAATCATCTTTCAAATATTGTAGAAACAAATAATCTGGATTCATTATCTTATTTTGGAATGGAAGAAAACGAAGAATATAATGAGATATCTACTTACTTGTTAGATACTTTCAAGGATGCATTAGAATTAGGTTCGCTAATTGAAGTGGAAACAAAAGATTTTGAAAGTTATAGTTCTTACATAAACAACATTTATAATAATGCAGAAAATACATCTGATTGTTATTATTGGAGAACAGATAAATATGGTCAAATCATCAAACTAATTAAGCAGGCACAAATACTATCAAATAAGTACTGTATTACTACTACAAATCCTCCTTACTTGAATAAAATGTCTGGAGAACTAAAGAAGCATGTGGTTAAGAATTATAAAGCATATTCATCTGATTTATTTGCTGTATTTATTAAGCGTAACTTTGACTTTACTGTGGAAAATGGATATTTAGGATTTATGACTCCATTTGTATGGATGTTCATTAAATCATATGAACAATTACGTAAATTTATAATTAGTGAGAAGTCTATCGCAACTTTAGTACAAATGGAATATTCAGCTTATGAGGAAGCGACAGTACCTATTTGTTCGTTTGTATTGAAAAATAGTAAGACAGATAATTCAGGATATTATTTTAGATTATCAGATTTTAAAGGCGGTATGGCGAAGCAAAACCAAAAAGTTCTTGAAGCGATTGGAAATAAGTATTGTGGATATTTTTATGAAACTGGACAGAGCAATTTTTCTAAAATACCGGGCAATCCGGTAGCATATTGGATAAGCAAAGCAATGCTTTCGATATATGACAATAGTGATACTTTGGGAAGTAAATATAAAACCATTACTGGTTCTTCAACGGGCGAAAATGCTAAATTTCTAAGATTATGGCATGAAGTCTCTTCAATAAAAATAGGGTTTAATCTTCCAGCTACTTATGATGGAGTTGGATATAAATGGATACCGTGCAATAAGGGCGGAGCGTTTAGACGTTGGTATGGCAATCATGAGTATTTGATAAATTGGGATAATGATGGAACCGAATTGAAAGCTTTTGCCACTATAAAGAATCATGGTAAACATTGGTCTAGATTTCTTAAGAGCTTGGATTGTTTTTATCATGAGGGTGTAACTTGGTCAAAAATAACATCTGGAAATTTTTCATGCAGGTATATGTCGGAAGGATTCATAATGGAGTCGGCAGCATGTGCAATTATGCCGTCGCATAGAGATGTGAATTTAATGTTAGCTCTAATGAATACAAAAGTAGCACAAGCAGTACTGCGAATGAAAAATCCAACGCTTAATATGCAAGCAAGTGATATAATGGCAGTCCCAATTGCGGATATTTCTGAAAAAAAAGAGAATATTGATTATTTGGTAAAAGAATCCATTAACATTTCTAAAGATGATTGGGATGCATTTGAAACATCATGGGATTTCAAAAAGCACCCGCTAGTTTCTTATGGTGCTAATAAAATGTCAACAGCTTTTGAAATGTGGTTAAAAGAATGTGATGAACGTTTTAATCAGCTTAAAGCTAATGAAGAAGAACTTAATCGCATTTTTATCGACGTTTATGGACTGCAAGATGAATTAACACCGGAAGTAGAAGATAAAGACGTTACTGTTCGTCAGGCTGATTTAGTTCGTGATGTTAAATCATTTATTAGTTATGCGATTGGCTGTATGTTTGGGCGTTATTCTTTAGATATAGAAGGATTAGCCTATGCTGGTGGTGAATGGGATAGGAATAAATATAAGACATTTATTCCTGATTCTGATGATATCATCCCTATCTGTGATGAAGATTATTTTGAAGATGACATAGTAAGTCGATTTATAGAATTTGTTAAATGCATTTTTGGTGAAGAAACATTGGAAGAAAATCTTCAGTTTATCTCAAATGCATTAGGAGGTAATGGTAATCCAAGAAATGTATTACGTAATTATTTCTTAAAATATTTCTATAATAATCATTGTAAAATCTATCAAAAACGTCCTATTTATTGGCTATTTGATAGTGGTAAGAAGGATGGATTTAAAGCATTAGTATACATTCATAGATATACTCCTGATTTAATTGCTAGAATGAGAACAGGATATATCCATCCATTGCAGTCACAATATAGAACACAGATAGAAATGTTGAATAATCAGATAGACGAAGCATCATCAACAATTGAAAAAGTAAAATTGAAAAAACAGTTGAAGAAAATAACTGAACAATCAGAAGAACTAGGAAAATATGAAGAAATAATCCATCATTGGGCAGATAAGATGGAACCAATAGATTTGGATGATGGCGTAAAAGTTAATTATGCTAAATTTCAAGAATTGTTAGCAAAAATAAAATAGGAGAATTACGATGGGGTTTAAAGCAGAACAGAAGTGTGTATTTGATTTATTCACTAGAAAAACATATAGTATTCCAAGAAACCAAAGAAGGTATGTTTGGCAGCAGCGAAATTGGGAAGAACTCTTTGAGGATATACAGTATTCCATTGATAATAATAAATCTTCGCATTTTTTAGGTAGCTTTGTATTAAAGGATGAAGGAAGACACCAAGGAATTCCTGATTATACTATTATAGATGGCCAACAAAGAATAATTACTCTAACTATATTTTTAGGAAGTATTTTATATTGGCTTAGAAAAGAAAAGATGATTGATGACTTTAATGGAACAAAGGCCTATTTGTTTACTCAAGATGATAAAGGGAAAGAAACTAGTTTAGTTAAATCTAATTATCATTTATCGTTAGAGGTTATAATTGATCAGATTAAAGATTTGGATGATGAAACATTTCATAGCATGCCACTTAACAGATTTCTTGAAAAAGGATGTGTAAACTCACAGACAGATAAGAGTATTATTTTAGCATTTAAATATTTTATTGAGAAAATAGAAGAGACTGTGAAATTAAAAAATGATATCAACTATTTAATTGATTTGCGAGATGCAGTAGAAAATATTTCATTCATAAACATAGTTTCGAGTTCCGAAGAAGATAGCTATACAATTTTCGAAATACTAAATGCTCGAGGTACATCATTAGAAGATTATGAATTGTTGAAAAATTATATAATGAGGTATATACAACCAGAGTACAATAGAGATAATGCTAAGAAGGTATGGGGCGAAATTGAAGGTTTAGTGAATACTAATTTCAAAAAATTCATTAAGCATTATGCAATTCACAAATGTAAATATAAGAGACGCGGTGAATCAGATTATAAAGCAATTCAAAGAGAATATAAAAAAAGGGACACTCAATCTTTGTTATTTGATTTGAATAAAAAAGCCGAAATTTATCGTAGAATTATAGAACCTCAACATTATTGTAAAATTGATTCAGTAGAGTATAGAGTTTTATTATTCTTTAGAAAAAATAGACAAGAGCAATTAAGACCTGTATTACTAAGTATCATTCATCATCATATGTTAGGTGATATTAATGATAAGCTATATGATAACACACTAGATTTTCTTTATAATTTTTATGTTTGCTTTAATATAATAGGTGAATCTAATTCTAATAAACTGACTAATGTTATAAATAAATATGCTCATTTAATCGAAAATGAGTATAAAGATGATACTTTAGAAAAATTTGTTTTAGAATTAAAATCTAAACTTCCAAACAAGGATGTTTTTAAAAATGCATTTAAAAATGTAGGTTATTCAAAATACAGAGGATTTTATGAAGGTGCAAATAACAAAGAAAAAACTCAAATAGTCTTAGAAGTTCTTGAGCGATATTTAAATAATGGTATATGCGTTCCTAACTTTACAATTGAACATGTATTAGATGATTCATCATCTAATGAACACGGACAAATTGGTAATTTGATTCCTTTGGAAGAAAATTATAACCTAAATTTAAATCGTAAATCATTTGACCAAAAGAGGCAGAAATATTTAGACTCAAATTATAAAACTACTAGAAATTTTGCAAATAGATTTACCGAGGAATGTGATTTTGTGCCATCAAATAGAACAGCATTTTTAGCTGATTTATTTTATGATAAGATTTTGCAGTTAAATAAATAAAAGTATTTGATTAGGAGAGGTTCGGTATGGCTATAGAAGATATAAAAAAAGAATTAGAAGAAAGGTTTGCTGAACCTTTGGATGAATTCTATAAAAGAAGAATTATATTCTGGAATGATGAAGATAGAGACTTTGAAGAAGAAGTCACTCATTTAACGTTATCAAACGCTAAAGTGATAATGTTAAATGAAACAAATCAATTTGCTTCTAAACAGTTACTATCTAGTATTGATCAAGAGTCAAATTATCTTGTATATAACCCATTAATAGATGATCCAGAACATGATTGGTTCTTAGATATTAAATTATATAGTGAAGAATATCGTGCAGATCAGATATCTCGCTGGATGCAAGATATGAAGATTGCGAATGTACAAGAACTACGTAAAGAAATCAAACAGTATAAAGGTTTCTTTAATGCAGCAAGTAGACGTAAACGTATAACTGCATTTGATGGTACCATTGATAAGAAAACCACTCTTTATATGTCCATACTTTCAGCTATATGTAATATAAAAGAAAGAAAACCAGAAAGCATTATTAAAGAAGTATTACTAGCAGGTAATGATTTAAATAATGAAATTAAGATGGACTTATTAAAGTATGGTGCAACTGATATGTTCTGGAAGATGGTACATAGTACCACAGGTTTTAATGCATCTGAGAATATTGATGATTTAATGGACCATGTTGTCTTAAGTGCTATTTCGAGAACAATATCTAGTGATGTACTATCTGGATTAGAAGAGAGATACTCTGATATTCATAGTGGATTTTGTTATGATATGATCTTTAGCTGGATTCATGGTAGTGATCAAGATACATTTAAACCTATTAGTGATTTTGTAACAGCTGATTTAAATCTATTAGATAGATTTAATAAGTTTGAAATAGAATATTTGATAGATACAGATGTATTACCTGCTATTGATGAAGTTATTCTCTCTAAGTTAATGCATTACATTATCTCTCAAAATATAAGTACAGATACTATTATGAGTACTGTGGAAAAGAGAAGAACATCTGCTTGGTATGAAAACTATTCTTATTTTTATGAGGGTATTTATCAAGTTGCGTTAATGAATAGATTCTATGAAACTCATTTAAACAGTTTCCATCATGTTAATGCTAAAGATATGTGGGATACATATACTTCTGATTATTATCAGATGGATACATACTACAGAGAATTCCACAATGCTTTCTCTAATTGCTTACAAGTAACACATCCATCACTAGATGATGATTTTAAAGACCTAGCAGATTATGTAGAAAAAGAATATAAAAATTGGTATTTAGAAAAATTAGCTTCTAATTGGAATAAAGTAATAGAGAAGGATTTAACTACTACAGGTCATATTACAGGTATTGCACAACAAACAGATTTCTATAGAGATATTGTAAAGAAAGTAGATGGTAAGGTATTTGTTATTGTATCTGATGCTATGCGTTATGACGTTGCATATACTCTTGCAAGACAATTAGAAGTAGAAACTAATGCAGATGTAAAAATAAGTGCACAGCAAGGTATATATCCAACTATTACTAAATTTGGTATGGCAGCATTATTACCACACAAGAAACTAGAAACAGTTGTACAGAATGAACCTATTAAAGTATTAGTAGATGGTCATACAAGTGAAATGAGTGATAGAGATGGCATATTAAAGAGCTATAGTGAAAATAGTATAGCTTTAAAATATAAAGATATCATTGGTATGAAAGTTGATGAGAGACGTAATGCCATTAAGGGAAAAGATATCATTTATATTTATCATGATAAGATAGATGCTTCAAGTCATAACGATGAAAGTACAGTCTTCGATGCATGTACAAATACTATTCAGGAATTAAAGAATTTGGTAAATATTATTTGTGGTAGTTTAAATGGCGTTAATGTCATTATTACTTCAGACCATGGATTCTTATATACATATAAAGGATTGAATGAAGAAGATAAGATGGAACGTTCTTCATTCAAGAAAGATATTATTGAACAGGGACGTCGTTACGTAATAACAGATGATCAAGCTGATCCAGACTTCCTAATGCCAGTAAAAGGTATTTACAATGATTCCAATATGCTAGGATTTGCGCCTAGAGAGAATATACGTATTAAAGGTGCTGGTGGTATTAACTTTGTACATGGTGGTACAAGTTTACAAGAAATATGTGTACCAGTTATTGAATATAAATTCTTAAGATCAGGTTATAAGGCACTTAAACTTAATAAAGATAAATATGATACTAAGACAGTACCTATCGCATTACTATCTTCTAATAGAAAGATAAGTAACATGATATTTAATTTAAGTTTCTATCAAAAGGAACCTGTTAAGGATAACTATATAGCATGTACATATATTGCTTATATTGAAGATTCTTTAGGTAGAGAAGTAAGTGATAGACAAAAGATTATTGCAGATAAGACAAGTACTATCGCAAAAGATAGAGAGTTTAAATGTACCTTTAACTTAAAGTCTCAGAAGTTTGATAGTAAGGATAGCTATTATCTTGTAATTATTGATGAAGAAGGTAAACAGGTACCTATAAGGGAAGAAGTACATATTGATATTGCAATGGCTATTGATGAGTTTGATTTCTTTAGTTAATTAAAAGGGCTTTAAGCCCTTTTACATGGAGTGTATGGTAAATAATCAGGTTCAATTCCTGATCATTCCATCAAGTATATCGTATTATTTAGGAGGTTCTTATGACAAATCGAGACGAAATAAAAACGAAGTTACGTGATAATTTTGCTGGTAGAATAGTAAGAAAAGACCTTACTAAAAAGATAAAAGAAGGTGCTAATGTTCCTGTTTATGTACTTGAATTCTTATTAGGACAGTACTGTGGTTCTGATGATGAAGAAATTATTGAACAGGGAATAAACAAAGTTAAGAAGATTCTATCTGATAACTTTGTAAGACCTGATGAAGCACAAAAAACATTATCTACATTACGTTCAAAAGGTTTCTTTACAGTCATAGATAAAGTCACTATCAATCTTAATATACGAAAAGATAGATATGAAGCTGAATTCTCTAATTTAGGAATAAAAGAGATTCCTGTATCAGAAGAATATCCAGAAAAGTATGATAGGTTATTATGTGGTGGTATTTGGTGTATTGTTCAATTAGAGTATGAATATGATGAAGAAGATAAGTTCTCAAGTCCTATCAAGATTGCTAAATTGAATCCAATACAGATGCCACATGTTGATATCAATGAACTAAAAGAAGGACGTAAAGCATTCACTAAGAACGAATGGATTGATGTCATATTACGTTCTATTGGAATGGAACCTGATCAATTAAATGAGAGAGAAAAGTGGTTACTACTATTACGTTTAGTACCGCTTATAGAGAATAACTATAACTTATGTGAATTAGGTCCTAGAAGTACAGGTAAATCACATGTATATAAGGAAATATCTCCAAACAGTATTCTAGTATCAGGTGGTCAAACTACTGTCGCTAATCTGTTCTATAATATGGGTAAAAGAACAATAGGATTAGTAGGTCTTTGGGATTGTGTTGCTTTTGATGAAGTAGCAGGTATTAAATTCAAGGACAAAGATGGCATTCAAATTATGAAGGACTATATGGCATCAGGTTCCTTTGCTCGTGGTAAAGAAGAAAAAGCAGCCAGTGCATCTATGGTATTTGTAGGTAATATTAACCAGAGTGTAGATGTGTTATTAAAAACATCTTCTCTTTTTGATCCATTTCCAGTGGAAATGGGTACAGATACAGCTTTCTTAGATCGTATACATTGTTATTTACCAGGTTGGGAAGTACCTAAGTTCAGACCAGATCATTTTACTGATGACTATGGTTTTATTACGGATTACTTTGCTGAATTTATCCGTGAACTAAGAAAAACACAAGAAAGTGATGCTTTAGATAAATACTTTAAACTAGGTAAGAACTTAAATCAACGAGATACTATAGCTGTAAGAAAAACAGTATCTGGCTTAGTTAAACTTGTATATCCTAATGAAGATTATGCAAAAGAGGAATTAGAAGAAATTCTTCGTATAGCTTTAGAAATGCGTAGACGTGTAAAAGAACAATTAAAGAAAATTGGTGGTATGGAATTTTATGATGTGAATTTCTCTTACATGGACAATGAATCATTCGAAGAGAAGTTTGTATCAGTACCAGAACAAAGTTCTAGTACTCTTATTCCAGATGGTATATGTAGTCCTGGACAGGTTTATACTGTATCTCCTGGAAAGTCAGGAATGATTGGATTATTTAGATTAGAATCACAAATTCTACCAGGTAATGGTAAGTTAACATGTAATGGAATAGGTGCAGATAGAGAAGCTAGAGAAAGTACTCAGAATGCATTTAATTATTTAAAGGCCAATAGTAATCATATTAGCCAGTCTATTAGTACAACAAATAAGGATTATATTATCCAGTATCAAGATTTACAGGGTATTGGTATGACAAATAAGTTGTCTTTATCTACTCTCATAGCATTATGTTCTATAGCTTTGAATAAGCCTACATTGAGTTCTATGGCAGTGTTAGGAGATATTAGTGTAAGTGGTACGGTATCGAAAGTAGAAAATCTAGCTAATACTTTACAGGTATGTTTAGATTCTGGTGCCAAACGAATACTTCTACCTACTGTTTCTGCTGTAGATATCGGAACAGTGCCTTCTGAATTGATAGGAGCATTTAATTTAGTATTCTATCAAGATGCGAGTGATGCAGTGTTTAAGGCGTTAGGAGTTGAATAAATGATGGATGAGCAAACATTTGAAATATCTATACCTTCAGATGAAGATGGTTATATTCTGTTACAATGTGAACATTGTGGAGAGTACTTTAAAGTAACAGCAGAAGATTTTAACAGTGATGGTATTTTATGCTTGGTATGTCCTGCTTGTGGTTTGGAAAGTGAAAACTATTTTACACAAGATGTGTTAGATTTAGCTTTAACAATTACTAAGAACTATGCTATGGACGAAATATTCAATGCATTTAAAGATTTAGAAAAAAGTGCATCGAATGGATTAGTGAAATTTGAAGCTGGAAAAAAGCCGAAGTATGAACCAGAAAATTATATCCATTCTGGAATAGAAGCATTAGAGGTTGTTTCTTTTCCTTGCTGTCATCATACAGCAAAAATTAAACCTTTATTAAAATTTACTGGATGTTATTGTCCATGTTGTGGGGTGAAAAATTATGAATTTGAATAGAATCGAATTAAGAAAAATCATGTATGATTATAATTGTATTTCTAATCGTTTGTTACAAGCAAATTTTCAAGATTATAACTCTGTATTGAAAAAGTTTGTGAATTATATCTCCAATACTGAAATAATTGATGATTATATTAGAGATTGTGGTATTTGTGAGTTCAATCTTGAAGAGGAGTTCAAACAAATACAGAAATCATATGGGATATTTATATTTAGTTTAGGTGATTCTGAACAAGAAGAGGTTAGAAATATTTTTGCTTATTTAGTATATATAGTAGACCATGATATAAATATCAATTCCGGAATAACATATGCATATTCAGACTCTGACAAGTATCAAGAAATGCTTAAGGGATTTAATGAACGAGTGGTTAATGTTTTAATACGTCATATTGAACAGTATTTAACTAAAATTGGGATGGATATGGGCATGGATGAAAAAATTACATATAATATTTCTGTTAAGAATGGACAAGTTAATATAGCAAATGATAATTCTAGACTAGAAGCAACCAACAAGGTTTCATCAGTATCTGATGAATTAAATAATTTAATTAATAACATAAGAGTTTTATCAGAAGAACAAGAGTTGACTGATGAAGAAAAAAATATACTAGATTGTAATCTTGAAAATATTTCAGAAGAGTTTAAGAAAGATGAACCTAGGAAGAAATTCTTAGAATCTTCGGCCAGTGTTATTAAAGCGATAAAAGGAACAGCAGAATTTGGCGCAGCAATTATCGCATTGATTCAGTTTCTTCAACAAATAATAAAGTAAGATAGATTTAGGTATTATATTGGTATAAAAATATAGAATAAAGATTGTTGTGCTTGTTTGTAAGGACTAGCACCAGCAATCGCATAAAGTGCACCACCTAATTGGTGGTCTTTTGTACTATCATGATATTAACCTCCAATAACAGTAGTTATAGAACATTAAACTAGTGCTATTCAATCAAAAAAAGAATAAAATAGAAGTATATGTATATAGAAGATAGTCTAAGTAATTATTAATAAATCATGGAGGGTTAATATGGAAGTACATAAAGGAAACATATTTGGAATACTAAATGGAGACAAACAATTTCTTATTCCTGTATATCAAAGATACTATAGCTGGGAATTAGAACAATGTAAACGTCTATGGAATGATATTGTTGTAATGCAGAAAGAAAAGAAAGCAGGGCACTTTGTAGGTTCAATAGTAAATATTGCTGAACAGGCTATGCCTACTGGAATACAGAAATATATGATCATTGATGGTCAACAGCGTCTTACTACACTTACTTTACTATTGATCGCATTACGTAATTATGCATTAAAAAATCCGGATGATAAAACTATAAATGCGCATCGTATAGATGGAATGCTTTTAAAGAATGAATTTGAGTCTGGTGAAGACAGATATAAATTATTATTAACTGATAACGATAAAGATATTCTTATTAGTCTTGTAGAAAGAAAGCCTACAAAAGAAGGTATTAAATCTAGACTCTTAGATAACTACAAGTTCTTTTCATCAAAGATAGATAATCATGAATTAACACCTGCTGAAACTTACGAAGCAATTGGTAAACTCTTGATAGTTAATATTACTCTAGATAGACAAACTGATGATGCACAAGCTATCTTTGAAAGCCTAAACTCAACAGGTAAAGAGTTATCTGAATCTGATTTAATTAGAAATTATATTCTGATGGGATTAGAGCCCACAGAACAAACATATATCTATGAACATTTATGGAGACCTATGGAACAACTCTTTGTCTATGAAACACAAGAAAAAGTCATGGATGCTTTCTTCCGTCATTATTTAACAATGAAAATGACAAGTATTCCAAAACAAGGACGTGTTTATGAAACATTCAAGTTATTCCATATGAATAGTGAATTTAATACAATTAGAGAACTTTGTGAAGACTTAATAGAATATGCTCGTTATTATACAAATATTGTATATAAGAGAAGTGATGACAAAGAATTAAAACAACTCTATGATGATATAATCGATTTAAGAATGGAAGTCTCATACCCATTCTTGTTAAAAGTGCATCATGATTGTAATGAAGGGCTCATTACTACTGATGATTTAAAAGAAATCCTGAGATATTGTATTAGTTATGTTTTTAGAAGAAACATTTGTGGTATGGCAACAAACTCATTGAACAAAACATTCGCAATATTTAAAAACTCAATCCATAACGATGATTACATGAATTCTGTAAAAGCATCATTTATGCTTTTACAGACATATAAAGAGTTTCCAAATGATGAACAGTTTTTTTCATCATTTGTAATTCGCGATATGTATAATATGCGTACGAGAAACTATGTATTGAGTAGATTAGAAAACTACGATAATAAAGCACCAATTAATATTGGTAATTATACAATTGAACACATTATGCCTCAGAATAAGAATCTTTCAGAAGAATGGCAAAAAGAACTTGGGGACAATTGGAAAGAAATACAAAAGATGTATATTCATACAATTGGAAACTTGACTCTTACTGCTTATAATTCTGAAATGAGTGATCATTCTTTCAAAGAAAAAATGAATATGGATGGTGGATTTAAAGAGAGTGCTTTAAGACTTAATAAGTATGTTGTGAGTGTTTCAGAATGGAATGAAGAACATATAAAGGAAAGAGCAAAACAGCTATGTGATAAAGCATTAAAAATATGGCCTTATCCTGATTTAACTGATGAAGTACTTGAATCATATAAGCCTGATGAAAACACATCACAGGAATATTCATTAGAAACATATGATATGAGTTCTTTAAGTAAAACTCTATTTGAAGCTTTAGATAAAAGAATATTGAATCTATCACCACAGGTAAAACGTGAATATAAGAAACTGTATGTAGCATATAAGTTAGATACTAATTTTGTAGATATTGTTCCCCAAAAGAAAGGATTACGTATTAGTGTTAATATGAAATTTAGTGAAGTATATGATCCTAAAGGTATTTGTAAAGATATAACAAATTTAGGTAGATGGGGAAATGGTGATGTGGAAGTAAGTATGAGAGATGTTTCTGAAATTGATCAAGTAATGGAAATTATAGAGCAAAGCTTTAATATACAGAATGATGAATAAGGTTTAAAAGTAAATCTAATGAAGTTAATTTGTATTTTTATTTCGATTGCTGATAGAGGATTAATGCACTGAATTCTAGCAAATAATATATGTAGAAGAGGATAACTAATATGAGAGAAGAAACAGTAAATAGAATTAGAAAGTTCACAGAAGACAGAGACTGGGATCAATTCCATTCACCAGCCAATCTAGCTAAATCTATAGTAATAGAAGCAGCAGAACTATTAGAATGTTTCCAATGGTCTGATGATAACTATGATTTGCAGCATGTTAAAGAAGAACTTGCTGATGTAATTGTATATAGTCAGAATCTATTAGATAAGCTAGGATTAGATGCTGATGAGATAGTGAATATGAAGATGAGTCAGAATGAAGCTAAGTATCCTGTAGAGAAGGCTAAGGGGAAGAGTGATAAGTATACTGAGTTATAATAAGTGATGTTGTTGTAAGTACAATTAAGTGATTATGCAGAAGGAAATTTTATCTTGAATGATTATGTGCATTTTTTGAACTAACGAGAATATTCTGCATAAGAAATATATTTACCTATCTTTTTATTTCATTATTAATTAAGGAGTAATATGAGTACACAAAATTATCAAGATTACAAACCATCTAAAAAGATAAAAGAGCAGTTAGATTATTTAGAAGAGAAAAAAAGAGTTAGATTTATTAATATGGATAGGAATACAGCAGGTGATAAATTGCTTGAATATAACTATATTAATGTTATAACTCCATTTAAGCATAAATTCGCTAAATGTGACTCAAAGAAACAAGTTGTAAAAGTAAATGGTAATCACGTATATGAGAAAGATGTAGATTTTAGCGAGTATTATAATTGTTTCTTGGAAGAGAGAAACAAATATCCAGCTATTATTGCTAATATTCAAGACTTTGAAATACATTTTAAATCAATAACTGCATATCATATTCTAACTACGGCTAGAATACGTAATTCATCAGATTTGAGTTTATTTCTTAGTAAGTTAGAATTAAGATTTAGTTTTTTGGAATTTAGATATGATAAAACTAGAATACAACATATGAAAGACCAAATAGCGACATTAAAAAATGATATTTTTCAATATGCTGATGTTTATTGTTTTTTTGATAGAATGAGTTTGGGTAATATGTTAACTGTATTTACTTGCTTAGAGAATGATACTCAGAACAGAATTCTTAAAGATATGAAAAAATATAAGGTGAATTTAAATGTTGATCAGGTACCAGCTTTTATTAAGAAAGTATTCTGCTTAGTATCTATTAGAAATTGTGTTATGCATTGTAACAGTCTAGAAGTGCTCATTAGATTTTATAAACCTAAAACACATGAATTAAGAAATAGTTCAGATAGAAAAAAATATTTAAGTTTAATAAAGTTATTAAGCAAAGAAAAAACTCGTGACTAAAATCACGAGTTTTCTTCCGCACCGAGTGCCATTTACATATTTCATTTTATTCAAAACTTTAATAAAATCAATAGATTTTGTCAAAATAATTTACAAATAGTATTTTTAGTTGACTATTCCGCTAATATAAGACCACTTGTTACGGTGGAGAAGTCCACCATGCCTTCTCTATTACTATTGTTTTTTTGTGTATTCTTCACGTAATGATTTTTTATGTAAAATAATCAGATATGAATTAATAATTATTCCACTTTAGTTGACCACACATTACGATTGGGTTGACCAAGTGTTCCGATAGGCCTGACCAACAATTCCGACAAGGTTGATCAACTAACTAATTTATATATGTATCCTAGAACGGTTTAACACCCGTTCTTTTATATTAAATAAAAATATTTTTAAACCCCTCATAAAAGGCATTGTAGAACTCTAACTCAATACATTTCTTTTAAAAATAGACTACAATAGAACAATAGAAAGAAGATGCATTAAGAAGGGAACATCAATTACATGAAAGAAAATCACAATAAAGATAACATACTATTCTATTTTGTATTATCCTGTTTCATTGTTTCAATATTATTAGGGATTACAATAGTTATCACAGATTTCATGAAAGGTCCAATACCTAATTATTTAAAGTATGGCTTTAAGACTACAGAAGTCGCAAAAATGTATCAAAAAGAACATGTACCAGAAATACAAGAATATATTCAAACAAGTGATCTTCCAGATGTTACTATTAAGGTGGATCGTTGTTCATACACTGAATACAATAAAGCATACGGTGTACCTGTATATCAACTGGACTTCACTTATTCAAGTCATACAGTTGATGATTATTATGAATCAGCTATTGATTCTAAGCGTGGTGCAAAAGACTTATTCTATAAGATACTAGAAGTAAACGGGAATAAGAATTATTATGAGAATGAATCTAAAATATTTTGGGATGGTGAACCTTTTGAATCAGAAGGAAGAATGGTGTTATTTCAAGAAGATGATAGATTCATAATGAAATTATCTGGTGACAAGCATAATTATGAAATAGAAAATCAACAGTATTATGATAAGCTCACTATTGATGGTGAATTAGTATATGAACTAAATAAACCTGGACCAAGCACTTACACTCCATCAAAACCTAAGAAGGAATACAATAGTTATGAATCAAGTGAATCATCTAGTAGTTATAATGATGGCTATAATTCAGCAGTAGATGATGGTGATTATGATCATGATAGATATCGCACTGATCCTTCTTATAGACAAGGTGTAGATGATGGGTTTGATGAAACAGATGAAGATTATTAAGGGGTGACTTATATGTATGAAAATCTAACTAAATATTTAGATGAGTTCACAGGAACAGAATTTGGTACATGGATTATTGATAAGAAGAATGATGGAACACCAGAACATCCAATTCAGTTCCCTTTTGTAGACTATTCAAGAGTTGTAGATCAGTTCATTCATGATGTCTATTCTTTTGTAGATAACCATGAAGAAATGGGATTACACAGTTATATAAAAATCCTAGAAGATAATGGCATCAAATGGAGTTGGGAACCAATGGTCAAAGCAGAAGTAGATCATTTAGATGCTCAATGTATTATTGCCTTAATTTTTGGTGCTATTCGTGCAGATAGATTTGGTGAGGGGACATTACTTGCATTCTTAAAAGATGGTTTAATTACAAAATGGCTAGAAAGACTAAAAACATTGGACACAGATTAAACATTCTACAATGATTTCTTTCTCAACCTAATAATAGATAAACTTATGTAAGGATCATCTATAAGTATAAAACAAGACAATTAAGCTAAAGTGAAAAGTTAAATTCCACTTTAAAACAGAACGAAAATAATGTGGAATTTACTCGTTCAGGATTATATTTTTATAAGAATATCGGGTATTAAG
>ENA-ORMS01001308-ORMS01001308.1-human-gut-metagenome-genome-assembly--contig:-NODE-1308-length-20672-cov-11.440462_pt1 | contig 20672 bp, 26 predicted proteins | sample MGYA00242104_ERZ508997 | MGnify/ENA primary metagenome ERZ508997 (study PRJEB26280, sample SAMEA2338704) | human gut metagenome | biome: human gut; feature: human-associated habitat; material: faeces... | reverse complement strand
AAATATTCAATACCCTTCAAAGCATTAGGCATAAATACCGGCTCCAAACCATATTTTTTTAATCTCTTTACACCAATCTCAATATTATGACTGCAAAATTCTTCACCAAGCATTCCACTCGACAAGCTTACAATTGCTACTTTGTCACCTTTTCTCAATTTTCTTGCATATTGCATTACTACAATCCTTCCTTAGATAAAACAATATTACTTTTTATCCGCACGCTGCTTCCCCTTAAATTCCTTCTCTATATAACAATGTTCCTGTTTGGCAATCAACTTAAAACTGTAAATTGGACATTCAGATTCCATTTCGTTACAGCTGCTTTCAAAGTCCAGTTCGATAATATATGGCATCCAATCTATAATTCGCAGAAACTCTTCGCACCCGAAACTATTGTCATAAAAATTCAATATCGTACTAAGGGCAGTACCATGGGTTCCTATAACAATATCTTTATCCGTATTATCTGATAAAATCTCATTCAGTGCCTCTATGTTACGTTTTTGCACCATAGCAATGGACTCTCCACCTTCTTCATGATAATTATGATCAGCCCATCGTTTTCGGAACATTCCGTGGTTGTTTCCATCAGGTCCCTTTTCACGCTCCCTCAATCTCTCATCTGTAATAATCTCTTTTGTGAAAAAATCTGCTGCCTCTGCAATGGTATCCATGCTACGTTTATACGGACTACAATAAAACGCATCTATTTTCTTATCCTTCAAAAATTCCAGCACAATTGCAGAATCTTTCTTACCCTCTTCCGTCAAAGGTCTTGTCCTGTCTTCTTCCCAATCGTGTTCCGGCTGTGCGTGACGCACGAAATAAACTCTTGTCATTTGATCAGCTCCATTTCATCTTCAATTTTTACAAATCCATACTTTTCATATAACGGTCGTCCCATCTCTGTCGCCTCTAAAGCAATCTGTGATACGCCCTGTTTCCTTACATCCTTTACCAGCAAATCCAATGTGTGAATTGCAATTCCCTGTCTTCGATATTCCGGTGCCGTATACATATTCATAATATAAGCCTTTTTACCTGTTGGATTATGGTAAGCCGGCATAACCTTATAAAAGCTGACACCACCAGCGCCAATAAGGGTTTCGTTATCATACACTAGATATGCAATATGCTCACCAGTTTCTAATGCGCTCTTATAATACTCATAGGATTCTTTTTCCACCAATAAACATATCCACATCATTCGATAGTTTATTTGCTGCACGAAGAACAATAATTCTAGTTCTTACAAGTTCATCTATGTCTGCTATGGTTGTTTTTTTATATTCATAGTTTTTCGCCATCACATACTACTCCTCTAAATCTGTTAATCTTTTCGTAAAACAAATAATTCTATTTGCTTCCGCAAACCCCATTTTCAAATGAAACTTAAGACTATCTTCATTATCCAACTCACAGTCACTCGCAAACTCAAGGCACCCCTGATCCTTTGCCCAATTCTGACATTCTCCTAACAATTTTTCGCATAACCTCTTTTTTTATATTCTTCTAAAACAAAAATGCCTTCCAAATATCCTACCGGACTAGAATCAGTTCCCTCTACATAGTCAAACCTTAATCCGCATTGTGCAAATCCAACTATATGTTCCTCTGATATAGCAAGAAAAATAATATTTTTCCCTTTTCTTATATGTTCTCAAAAATTCTTTGTTAAATCTTCAACTGTGTGTGATTTCCACATCTGAATTGCCAAACTCACAAGTTGGGAACATCCTCTAAAGCAGCTTTTCGAATCAATTTTACCACCTATCCTTAACTCTTCCTGAAATATTTGTAAGATACAATAAAACACTTACTCTATCTGGCTACAAAATTCTATAATTTCTTCTTTCCTACAGTCCAAATCTTCTTTATATTCCACCGAACACAAACCAAGTCTATCACAACACTCAATTTCCATATGTCCATAAAAATGTTCTATGCTTGCGATAATTTTCTCACATTCTCCCATACCTGGTCCCGTTCTTAATGCAATGGTATATCCCTTCTTACCACTACTTATTTTGGCATGCGGTTCATGTGTGTTACACCACGGAGTGCATCTATCAATAAAAACTTTAAATTGTCCCGGTATATCTGCCCAATATGATGGAGACACAGATATAACTATATCAGCCCATTCATATTGCTCAATTATCCTATCAACATCGTCATTCTGAACACATTTTGCTGTATTATGACAAGTTCTACATCCTTTGCAAAATTTTATATCATAATCATCAATACATATGTTTTTAACATCATGTTTCTTTTCCAGACGAGCAGTAACTATATTAACAATTTCTGCTGTTGCTCCATTTCTTACAGGACTACAATTCATTACCAATACTTTCATTTTGACCTCCGCTTTCATGTACCATATTTTTATATGATATCACAGAATCACTACATCATCAATAACAATCGCAACATCTTGCGATTGTTTCCTGGTTTTCAATATATAATTCGGCTGTGTAAAGTGAACCGGGGATATGCAGAGGAATCATCTCCCTCTGCCCTTATTCCATATTTTATCTTCCGCCTTACCTTTATCAACATCTCTACTAACTGCTTCATCATAAATCCTCTGGAACTCCTCATAAAGCTCATCTCCAGCCAGCTTTATCTCCAGCCTTTTCATTACATCTGAGAACAAGCTTATGCTTCCACTAACATCAGCAATATCAAATCCGAATATATCAGCCTTAACAGAATCACTGACATTCTCATAACCACCAAGCTCTGATATTCTCCTGACAATCCAGCCAGCTTCGTCCACACGCTCTTTTTCTTTAAGTTCAACGATTTCACTTTTATCTGTTACATCAGTCATACTTTCACCAACTCTTGTCACATTCACATCAGACAAATTAAGAATCTCTGGTATTCCTATGCCATCTAAATCAGTCTGTTGTTTTCTCGCACTATCAGCTTGCTCTTTCTGTCTGCCTATTTCATTCTGATTATTGTCTGGATACATTACCACAACATTCGTCTCCGGCTCAACAGCCACATCTTCCTCAAACACAGCCTCCTCTTCCATCCCCGGTATCTCAACATCCCTGTCAGCAACAATCTCCTCATTCTCCGACACCGCATAATATGCCGTATACAAATCTTCTTTCACAATGCTAGCTGTCCTTTAAGAACAAACTCATCAATAAAAAACTTTGTACCTATATGAAAGCTTTGGAAATTCGTGAAAATATACTAAATGCTAAAGATGAATATTCAGAAGAAGAGTATGCTGAAAGTTTGCAGCATATCAATGAAAATATCGAAGAAATCAAGCAACACCTGCTTGATGACAATATGGTTGTCAAAAAAGGCACTGACCGCCTTACTGTAAAAAATTATCCAAATTAGTGAAACCTCTTGAATTATCGGTCATAAGATGATAATATCTAATTAAACAGAAAGCACCCACTCCAAATGTGGATGCTCCGAGTTTATGTTAATGAATGTCCTTAAGGACACCGCCTATCCTGTTGGCAGACAGGATAGGCATTTTTATTTTATAAGCTGTCATCAGCATGTCTTCCCGCTATGCGTTCTTTCAGTTTTTTAAAAATTGCCATAACATCTGGCTGTGTCGGTGTAAATTTAACCCCTCTCTTTAGCATACCCATGACTTTTCTTGCTTTCTGCTCAATTTCATTTGCCGTATGCTCACTAGTAAGCATGAGATGATTACCGCCTATGGTATACTCGCGTTCTATATATTCCTCTGTTATTGGGAACATATCCTGTATCAAAAATGCACTTTCTCGGCTATCGTCCAGCTTTACAATATGTATAATATCGCATGGCTTACCTGCCTTAGCTTTTTTCTCTACAATTCCTTTATATTTATCAATACGACTTGATAATGGTATCATCCAATATATCCCTGTATTTGTGTCTTCAAAGCAATAATAATGAGGTCGGTTCCCCGCCTTATTCCCCTTAAGATATGGGTCTGGCATATCTTCAAAAAACTTATCTTTAATTATATAAAATCCTGTTTTCTTCATGTAATTTTCTCCATATAGAAAAAGTCCCCCGCCTTACGGCGAAGGACTAAACTTTCGACCCAACCATTTATATACCGCATATCGGTCAGCGGTAAACTTTCAACCCGACCATTTATATACCACATATCGGTCAGTGGTAAACTTTCTTTGTACTTACATACTAGCAAGAACAAAGCAGAAAGTCAATAGGACTTTCTATTATAATTTTATGCCGATTAGACATAAGATATGCAATATATCAACACCTATAAAGCAAATATACAATCAAGCTAATTATAACTTTGTATTATCATGTTGATGTCTTCTAATATATGATATACCGTTATCAAGATGTTTTTCATCCACTATAGGCTTCCATGACTTACCTCCCCATAATCCTTTTGGTATCTGCTCTATAATGACAGGATATTCTTTTCTCAATAGCCTTGAAGATGCTCCGAATAATAGTTGCCCAACTTTGGAAAGTGCTAGCTAATATTCTTTATATATTCTATAGTCTGTTTTCTACCAGCTGTATCTGACTGTAAGACTGCTTTTCTATCTGCTTATATTTTTCAATCAATTTAGGCTGAATCAACGGATATGTCCCATTCTCAGGCAACTCATCCATTAATATAACCTTTTCCATTTCACTATGTAATTCTTTCGCAAATTCCGTTATCTCTGCAAAACAAAGCAGTCCAAATGTTTCCTCCCCAGTATTATTTACTCTTGTCTTACTCGTTACTGAATATACACATATTGGTTTTATCTCAAATTTGACAGCTCCTGTTTCTTCCTGTAATTCTCTTTTTGCTGTTTCGAGAATATTTTCGCCTTCTTCTCGATGCCCTCCCGGCACTTCATAGGTATCTCTTTCTTTGTGCTTGCAAAACACCCACTTGCCGTTGCTCTGTGAGATTATTACTGCAAACTTCAGTAATGAATCATCTACTGTATCATAAAATTTAACTTCTAACATATTTCTTCTCCATCGACACCTATAATCTCATCTTCTAAATTTGCTTTGAAACAAAATGTACAATTTCCTTCTTTGGTTCAAGAATATAAGGTACCAACTCCTGCGGATATACCTTTACATCATTCTTTAAATCCTCAAGTGGAACCCAGCAAAAATCTAAATCAATCCTTTTGTCATCCAGACCATCATAACCATGAAATACTCCATCTAAAAGAATATCATAATTAACGAGATGTACATTATAATATAAGCATATCTGATGACAGGGTCTTTTTCCCCATGGAAAATAAATTTCTCCGATTGCTAACAGATTATCTACCTCTATCTTAGCATGAAGCTCTTCTTCAAATTCCCGCTTCAAAGTTTCCATACTTGTCTCCATATGCGCAACATGTCCACCAATAATGGCATAATCATCATTCTTCGGACGCTGTAATAGAATTTTTCCATTGCGTATCAATATTCCACCAACTCTGTATGAAAATACAAAATCATCATTCTTAAATAAAATATCCACTTCAAACTCCTTTGCATTTATTTAAACTATTTCAACTCTTCTATCCATTTTCCATTTTCTTCAAAAAAGAAATATTCACTAATATTGTCATTTAAAAATACTTCCAACATCTTATCCATTCCATAAGCAAGTTTTCTCTGCTTCATTTCATCTAATGTCAGCCAGAATACATCACCTTCTTCAGACGAAGTAACTATTCCTTCAAACTTATCTGTCTTATATAATAACACTATATATCTTGTTTCCTCATCCTTCATCCAGTCTTTTATCCCACAAAGTTTTGGTTCTGAAATTTTCAATCCGTTTTCTTCCCACACTTCGCGTATCACAGCATCTGTAAATGATTCTCCTCTTTCCACATGTCCTCCCGGAAATGTTATTCCAGAGTAATCATCATCCGTCTTATCTTGGACAAGTATCCTATTTTCACTAAACACCATACACATATTAGTCATTATCACTTTTTCTGTTCTTGCCATTCGTAATACCCTTATCCTTCATTTGCTGAATCCATATATATCATTTCAACAATACTGTCTGCATCAATTTCAGATGTAATAATTTTTTCATAATTTCTCCTTATTCTTGCTATTACTCTCTCCACAAATAGAGCCAAACTAGAGCCATTTGATAAAATAAATGCCGGAAGCCCGCATAAATACAGGTTTTCGGCATTTCTGTCTGTTACTCAAACTCTTCCCCTATATTTTATCGTCATCCAACAAATGCTGATATTTCCTACATTTCAGGCATATCTACTTCGCCAAATATCACGCTTTTCACATCGTTTTGAAAATTTTTAGTAGCAAATTAGTAGCACAATTTCAGATAAAAATCTATCTGAAGACTTGATACAATCTACATTTTTACTACTAATTGTAAATAAATTCCTGTGGCTGTCAGGTTATCTATTACGCCTTCTGCCAAAGCCAAAACGAAAGGAGCATTACCATGAGCAATCAACATAAAAATCCAACCATCAGCTTCAGAATTACTGACGCTGAACGAAAACAAATCGAAGCACGTATTCTTGCCAGCGAAATGATGAAGAAAGATTACTTTGTTCGTTCCTGCATTTATAACCGCCTCTGTGTTGTTGGTAAGAATGAAACTATATATCCTTTAGTACAAACTGTAAATGCGTTGTATCTGCAATTACTTGAAATGCAAAAGGCATTTACCGCACCAAACTGCACTCCCGATACTCTTCCTTCCTCTGAAGCCATTAAGGAATTACAGATTGAATACACTAACATGCTAACAGCTATTATCGACCTGCTGGATGGTGCAAAATATCTGTGGGAGGGTGACTGCCATGAACAACAATCTTAATTTCCAGTTTGGTATGTACGAACCAGCCACAGACTCCGTTATCATCAATACCGGCTAGAACACAATTCTTGTTATCCGTTGTAAGGAATGTAATTCCTCTGTTATCTTTGATGATCTGACTGATATTGTATATCTATACCGGCTGGCAGAGGAGTCACCTCTGCTATATGCCAAACTGGCATTGAAAGAAAACGGATTGCAGGATTATGTGGACGCAATGAATGAATTAAATTAACTCTCAAATTATTCTCGCCGATACCATACGTATGTCGGCGAGAATAATATTTCTAATTCACTATTCAGAAATATTATTGTTCACTATTCTTTAATCCCTCCTTTGCTTCTTTCAATCTATGTTGATTAATAGAAATCATACTTACTGCTGGTTTCTCATTAGCTTTGTAATACACCAACATATTAGATAAATATTCTTCTTTACAATTGATTGCCTCTTTTCTCATCTCAAATTCATTTGTTACATTCGCTAACCACTGTTCCATAATACCTTCCGGTAACTGAAAACAATATTGGCATCCTCCCGATATCATTTTCCACGGAAGTCGTTTACTAACCCAAAACAAATCATAGCTTTCTGAAAACTTCGTTGTTTCTCCTATTTCTCTATGCAAAAATATAATTTGTCCAGAATTTGTAATAGCTACCGCCATCCTTCTTCCTATATTATCTGCAAATCTAATAATCCTTGCTTTTTGTTCTTCATAAGACAACGAATCATTATTAGATATATCATGTAATACACTTCTAAAATCAGCCCAAAACCCCATTTTATCAAATTCTATTAAAGGAATCCTGTGTGTTGCTGCAAATTTTTGTGCCTGAATAGAATAGCCACTCATTGACGCAATAGCAACTTGATAAGAATATCTTTCGTGGAAATTAATTATTCCTTGACGTCTTTGAGTTTTTCTAGACAACAATTCATTTGCATCTACAAGTTCAAAATGGTTAACATCTTCTCGTAATCCCAATGCGTCCCGCACCACATCCAAACCAACTTTTCTTTTATAATCTTTGCATTCCACAAGTAACCTTATCTTGTTAAGAAATGGTGTTTGCACGGGTGGTTCAAGAAGCACATCTGCATTATGTGCTTCTCCTAACCCCTGTAGCATTTGCCCAGAAGAACCATCATATATATATGTACCATCGGATTGCACTTCACTAAAACCAACACTAATTAGAATTCTTTTTACCAATATTTCAAATGCTATACCTGCTTTCATATGTTTTACTCCTGTATTTACGAATTAATTGTACTTTATTCAAATTGGGCTTTTTATTATGTAAGAATCCAAATGACCACCAAAAGAATATATTTTCCATTCAGACATGCCACAGTCCTTAACTAATGCAATTTCATAAATATCTTTTATAATATGTGGTGTACTAACCACAAACGGATTATCCACTTGAGGATGAATTCTAACATATGCCATTGTATGTTGTTCATTGTAACGTACCTTGGAACTAATTCCAGGATTCTTTATTCCTAAAAAGAATTCTCTTGCTTCCGAATAATCTTTCCAATCCTTTTTCGTAGATGGAAAAATTAATTTGTCCAATAAATCTACAGAAATAACTTCTTTTTTTAATTCTTCCAAAAAAATATTGCATCGAATTAAAATTTCAATATCCTCGAGTACTAATTGTCCATATATCTGTTTTAATTCTTCGTCATCAGCATCGTGTCCATACATATTTGACCAAAATGGCGAATTAACAACATTCTGACTTTCGCTCTGATTTCCAAACGCAATTATGCTAGCATGTTCTTTATGTATTTCTTCTACATCCATCCCACATTCCCTGAGACATTTGATTATTTTAAATAACACTTTTTCAAAGTCTTCAACATACTTCCTTATACAGGCAAAACGTAACTGTTCGTCTGTTTGCACTAATCTTTGAATTCTATTCGCATCCGCATGCAAATATAAACCATACATAACATCCTCTATTGTTTGATATAGATTAAGTTTTGTTCCGTCTGCCAATATCTGTTCAATTTGCATATTAATGATTTCATGATATTCGTTTAAAATCTTGCTTGCCTCTTCGCTTTTATGCGGATATGTTTTCTTCATTTCATCCAAGATTTCTTCAATAAATACAGGTTCTCCTTTACTTCCATACTTGCGTAGTAAAATCAATTTGGTATTAATCTGCACATATGATTCAGCATCATAATCAGCTGTTAATTCATGACTACAGAGTTTCCCGGAAAATCTTTGATACTCTTTCATTGTATACAAAAACAAATATAATTTACTATTCGTGAGTTTATCAGTCATAATATCACCAACTTTCGTAATGTTATACTTCCGTACTTCCCCGTCTAAATTTTTGAAAGATTGTTTGCATTAATATTACTCAGCCCATCTATTATGTAAGGAACAATTCCAATAACACACAAAATGCTCATAACTAAAAATAATATGCCTATCGACACATGAATTTTCCAATCTTTTCCTCTTTTATATGTCAATTTAAATAAACTGTTCCAAAACCATTTTCCTTTTTTACCAATTACAATATTAGTTATTGCGATAATATAAAAGTCCGAACAAACTATATGGAGCATAAAAAATGCCAGCAATATCATTCCCACCATTTGAAAAAAGGCATAATATGCATATTCAGAATTTAAAAACGCCTTAATTATTCCATCCATATCAACGATTTTCTTAAAGTCATCTAAATCTATTTTTGATGTATATAAAGGCATATTGATAATTCCTATCAAAAGCGGAATACATATTATTCCTGCCATATTGAAATATAACATTTCTTTTATATTCTTTCCATATATCACCTGTGCTTTCCTGCTATTATAATATACCCCAACAGTAGCAACTTCTATAATTATCGACGCAAGCACCAAACATAATTGTACTTTAATGCGATAATCCAAATAAAACACTGTAAGAACTAACATCCCTATTAATCCTAACCCAAACAATTGATCTCCTGATTCACCAGATGAAGCCTCTCTACTATTCTTGTTTCCTTCAACCACTATGGTTTTAGGAATATTATCAATATCTTTTTCATAGTTCTTAGCGTCTATTCGTCCATTATCTGTGACAACATTTATCTGATCACCGTTAAAATTTATCGTAATCCCATTTTCATTTATCTTCTGTTTACTAAAATAGGTTATTCCATCCAAGGTTAGATATATCTGTATTGTTTCTCCTATAATTTCACTTTTCTTAGATATACATTTAAGTGTTTTTAATTCATTGATAATTTCATCGATTTCAACTTCTATGTTAGGAATCCCTCCAAAATAGGTAATATTTAGTTCAAATGCATCTTCTCCAATTTCTGTCTTGTATTGTAAACATTTTCTCAAAAATATTTCACTGTCTTTTCTCATAGAGTACCCCTATCTATTTCTACAAATTCATTATGCACTGAATAATAATATCATGTAGCTTTTGCAAATTAGTAGCCAATACCGGAATACCATTTGCAATAGTAATCATCGGCGCAATAAGTTTTAAACAATTCTGCAAACGACTTTTCTTCGGTTTTTCTTTATCTATTTCCTCTTTTACCTGTTCCAATACATCTAATATTTCATCTCCATCCTCTTTCTTTAAACTTGACAAATTATCTTTAATTGCTTGAATAATAGTTTCAAACTCATTTCCATCCAGCCCATTATTTTGTATAGCATTTATCGTTGCATTATCTTTTGCAATATTAACTTGTCCGCCACTTATATTTACTATCATATTTCTTTTATTCATATCCCATTTTTTCCTTTCCATTTGCATATTGTATTCTTCTTGTATGTCCATTGGCATTAACTCAATATATTGTTCAATATCGATATGTAGAAATTCCTCTAATATCTTCGGATTCTTTTTGTATAATGAATACATTTCCTCTAGATGTAAAAAATCCAAATCTTGAAACATAAAATCCAAATAACTATTTACACTATTCAGATAATCATACATATCCATTCCTTGTTTATTGATATACAAATTTCTTGGTAGTTCATCTAATGGAATATCGTTTGCAACGTCAATCCACCAAGAAATCGTGTGATATAACGTAAGCTCAAAAAAGAGGATAGTTCATCTCTATCATAATTATCTTGAACCATGTTGTGAAGAGCATTTACTGTCATCACGCACTTTTCAAAATTTGTTTCTATAATATATTATGGGAAAATATCACTCAATATTTCCTCATAACTTAATGCAGCACAATTTAATTCTAACAATTCAAACATATACCAAATATTTTTATTAATTGCCCTTTTTGCTTCATCTACAATATCTAAGTATATCTGTAACATATAATTCCGCCTTTGTCATATTAATAATATTTCCCCTATAATTTAACAAAATATAGTCCTTAATATCGAATGTACGCTTCTTAATATTCACTCATAATACTCCCCAGTCTCAACTCAGTCTCAAAATCTCATCTCCAAAATGAGACTAACTTGAGACTGATTTTTTCTTACTTTTTGAAAAAATGCCGATTTTATCACATTTTTGCCGCTTTATTCAGTCTCATCTGATATCAAATCTCATGAGACTATGTTGAGACTAACTTGAGACTGCATGAGACTAAGTCAACCCTATCAATCCAAAGTCCATGTCGATGTCTTTTTGTCATACATTGCACCTGTTATTTTTTTGATTTTAGCATAGTCTCTGAATACCGTTGATCTTGATATATCCAATTCTGCCATTACCTGTTCAACTGATAAATGCAGATTCTCACAAATCATATTATAAATTTTCTGTTCTCTTTCAGATAATGTTTTCTGTTCTGTTGCTTCATCTGCCGCAATTCTGTCTAATGGTATATTAATTCTAAATACATCATCTTCAATCAGCTCTGGTTTACCGCCATCTGAATACATTGGTGTATACTTATAAAGATTTCTTACTCCCGAACCAATAGTATCTGTTCTACCAATATTAGCAAAAAATTGCTGAATTAAAGGATTCTTTGGATATGGAGTAAACTCATCACTCATAATATTTCCATGGCGTCTAGGAATACACCAATTTTCTGTTCTCAGCCAATCCTTTTCGATAATCACCTTTGCCGGATATGCGCTTGAATAATCTCTATGCACAAGTATATTGCCAATAACCTCTCTTGAAATAATACCTCTAATACTCGTGCTAATATTGTTGATTAAGCAAAATTTATCTGATGTATGCTTTGCAACAAATTCCATTAAAAGATCATATGCCTCTATTAAATTAGTTGTTACCTGCAATCTATCATCATATCTATCTAGATTCTCAACCCTATATAATGCATCGGTAATATATCCAGGACAACAAGACCTTATCACATCATCTTTGCCAAACAATAACACACCTGCAAGATTATATCCTTGAATACCTGATGAAAAATCTTTTTCCCATAATCCGGCACTCTTCATAATTTCATCATCTGACATTTTCAACCAAGGATGATCCGGATTTTTGCTCCTTGCAAGATTTCTTACTTTACCCATCAAATCCATGCGTAGATCTTCCGTTGTAACATATGGGAATATCTTGTGCTCCGCATATGTGCTGCTTTTTCTGTTATACATATTTTGTAACTGAATAGGTGACTCTGTAATATCCATGTCCCCATCTTCATTTCTGTCATATATTCTATTAATACATTTTTCGACAGTTGATGTTGGTGGTACATACACCCATAATAATAATTTACCTTCATATTCAAATTCTTCTATGGAAAGATATAGTGTAGGTGACATTCTATCAGGATTGTTAAGCTGATTAACAAAGTTTTTTCTCATATCTTTACTCATATTTCTATTAATCCCGATTGGTGTTCCATCATCTTCTACGCCCATGATAATATAGCCACCATATCTATTAGAAAATGAGCACACTGTTTCATAAACATCTTCCTGTATTCCATGCTGACATGTCTTGTACTCAATTGTTATTTTCTCATCATTTGTGAGCAAATTTCTCATCAATTCGGTTGTCATTTAATCGCCTCCTGTATTTATTAATCAGCATAATATTCTGCCATAAATTGCATGCCATTTCCTTCATTATTCTGAATATACTGTAATAGTTTCTTATCAAACCTATCATTCATATATTCAACAATTATTGGACATACCCAATATTGACTTCCCTCCTGGGGCTTCATACCCATTTCTAAAGCATCAAGATAATCTGATGAATGAAATTTAATGCTATCTATAACTGACAACAAACTCAAAAATATATCCGTAATATTTTGAAGTGTCTCTATAAGCTCTTTATCTTTATTTTCCTTTTTGTCCTGATATATATAATTATCCATTACATATCTAATACCATTCGCGTGAACATAATTATTTAACTGTCTATCCTCTCTAATCCACTTATCTACAAGAAAATTTTCAAAAATATATTTGACCTTTTCATTATTACTTACCAAATATGATTTGTATTTTGATGTATCAAAAAATTGTTTTCTATTCTCTTTGTTTTCTGATCTTTCCAATACATTATAAATCCATTTTTCCATAGCTAGTTCTGCGTCGGTTTTTCTTTCACCTGAAACCAATATAGATACATCTAACTCTATCATTTTCATCATAGATTCCGAGTTTATGTTGAATTTTTCTGCTTCTTCATCCGTCAAACCATGTTTGTTCTGTATAACATTCAATACAAATAAATACTGCATTAAATCATCTCTACACTTCCGTAATAAAGTATACGCATCCGAATAGGCATCTCTATTACAACAAAAATCAATAGTCTCTAGGGTTTTACATATTGACATCATTGTCTCTCCGGATAACATATATGGTCCTTTTTTTCCATAAGATACATCTACAGACGGAAATGATGAATCTGCTAAACAAAAGAATATATACCATATATTTTCAATATCTTGGGAATAAAACTTATAATTAGTGTCTTCTATATCATCCATACGTTCTCCTTCGCATCCATTCAAACAGTTTATTTATATTTGCCACACACCTTCATTCTTACCATTTCTTTCATAACTTCCTCTATCTGCTTTGCCTTATCATGGGATTCAATCAAGAATCCCATTTCAATATTTCCTTGCATTCCGTGATATGAAAGATTAGCTGACGACACCAGTGATTTCTTTACATCTGATACAATAAGTTTCGCATGCAATGCTGCCATCTTGTCATCTTCTTGCTTTTGATATTCATATATCTGTAAGAATCTCGAACGATATGACATCAGCCTGTCAAGTGCTTCTTTCTGCTTTTCTATATCATTCACATATATACTAACATATACTCCTTGCTGGCTTTTTTTAATAATAACATCGAGCGCAAGCTGTATCTGCCTCTTAATTTCCCTTTTCTCCTGCTTAAGCTCATCCAGTTCTTCCTGCACTTCCATATGCCATATCTGATATTCCCAGTACTGCTCTTTATTATTTATACTGCGTTTCCGGCTAGAGCTTTCTCTGTATATCTCCTTCTGTCTGTCCTCAATCTGCTGGATTTTTTCTTCCTGCTCACCTATGAAATCCACAAGATCCACAACACTTTTGATGTCATTATTTACAAGCAACAAATATTTGTCCTGTAACCGATGAAACCTCTTCAAATCCTCTATATACTTTGCTCCACCGACTACAAAGCGCTTCTGTTCTACAATCCTTAGCCTGTACAGCTTTGCATAATACTTCTTTTGGAATGGTGACAGCTTCGCCCTGTGCAATCCCCTGATATCCGACGAATAAAAGTAAGGCTTTGCCATCCAAAGCATATCCACATGATGCCGTAACATATCTTCTGAAAACATCTCGTCCAGCTTTGCCAGTTTATGATAATATCGAAATCCCGGTGCCTGTACCTCCATCCACGCATCTTTCTTGAATACATATCCCAGCCGTTTCATCAGATATTTAAAATGCTCCACATTCCCGGCTGCATATGCACACATCTAGGCATCCCTGAGAATTCTTATACTCATCTTATATAACTCCTTTGCTAGTGTAATTACAACTTACCATGCTTCCATCTGCCTATCCTGAATAAAAGTATCTATAATATTAGACATCATTTCGTTTTTTGCATGTGTTCCTAAAATCTTTCATTAGTTGCTCAAATTCTTCATCCTTCATTGTAACATACATTTTTCCATAATATTCTCTTTGAAATAACAATACTCTATGTACAGAAAGTTTACATGCTCTGATTATAGAAATTCGACGTCTTCTCTTAACCTTTTTATTCTTTTCTTCCTTAAAAGCCATTCGTACAAATAGTAATTCATATTTCGAATAAAGCTCCAACGCATATTCTAAAGGAATTATAAGTATTAAATACGCAATTGGAATCATAAAACTTACCAGCGTATTTAACGCATTTAATTCTTTATATTCATTTACTCCAATCTTTATTGTCTCATATAATATCCAAAAACCTGCAGCGGCTAGTACAAAATCTGATAATTTGTGAACAGTTCTATATTCTTCTTTTCTTTCCGTCATTACGTTCATCACTGTGATTATTGTTATAATAGGAATAATAGCTAGTTCAATCCAAATATTAAAGGTAAATGTACTCATAATAAACTCTAAGAAAATAGTCAATTTCAGATTATCTTTTAAAACATTTTTTATATATTTCTCATCGGCCTCATTAGAAACCGAATTCATGCAAATTATAAATCCAGAACATAAAAACCATATTATAATGTCTTTAATATAAATATTTTCCCACAATGGCGAACAAAAAAATATTACTGTAATAATCAGGACATATAATAAAATAATTTCCCAAAGTATCCTCAATTTAGGGTCAAAAAATAATTTAATAACATCCCTAATTCCTTTTCTACATTCTCTATTCCACAACACAAATGCAAAGAAAAGTACTACCCATATTATTGTTGCCCATTCTCTTGTTGATAATATTGTCATCATTTACTCTCCCTTAATGTCTGCATCTCCATAATGTTCCTTCATTTCTTCGTAGCTCATTTTTGTTTTAATTACACCTTTGTATTCATCGCACTTCTCGTTGATTCTACAATAACAAATTTTTGTAGGTTTACACCACATTTTATCATTATAACTAATAGCAAAATCACATGTCTTGTCACATTGTAGAAGTATCTGCTCTGCTTCTTCTTTTAAAATACTTATACTCCAATGTTCTTCATCCTTTCTTTTTTCTCCACACCGTAACTCCATCTCAACCTTAACCATCATAATATTTTCAATTAACAGTTCGTTTAGTTTTCCTGAATAATATCTAATAAATTTCAAAAAACTTTTTATATCATCTAGCACCATAACTATATTTTCATATGGATGTTTAGGTGAAAATCTGGACATATCTGCTTGTAGTAATCCGTTATCACTAACCCTATGAAATAAATATGATGAAGTATTGTCTAATGAATGGGCAAACTGATTTCTCAATTCATGTCTTACCATATGATGACTGTTACAATAGAGATAATTTTTCAATTTCTTTATATTTTGATTTCCAATTTTGCTCTTAACATTTGCATCTTTTAAAAAATTGAAAATATTTATTTCATCGTCAGTATCATATCCACACTCATAAAATTCATTTAAAAATTGTCTTAACATCTCCCATAACACGATGTCTCTATATACTGCATCCTCCAAATAAAATGCATATCTTTTTGAATTAATTGTTTCTTCTAACGGCGACTTCATTATTTTTGCATACTGATATGCCTGCATAATAGCATATTTAAAATCTTCAATTACTTTATTTATCCGTATTATCCATTCTGTAGAATTTCTAGCACGAAATACATTTTCTGTGCATTGTAGCTGCTCTTCCCTATATAATCGACACTCATCAATATTCCTTATATTTTTTATGGTCTTTTCAATGTAATTTTTTATTTCTTTATCTGAATTAAAATTTCTCAAATCCAACACCTCTTAATTCATAGTAATTATAAAATATAGGAGTATATTACCACATTTTAAGCACTTTATCTCATTTTTTTAATTATTTGCAAGAGCAGTAACGCTCTATTGCATGCTTATTCCTCTTCCAACTTCGCCTTCCCAATAGCGTAATATAATCTGTTCACATCTACCTTGAAAAGCTCAGCCAGCTTCTTTACATCTGGTTTATGTTCCATTTTCATATAAACAGATGCAACTATACTAGCCTGCTTTCGTTCCTTTTCCAGTTCAATGTCACAGTCTCTTTTTTCATCTATCAGCTTTTTCCGGCTAACGCTTTCCCTGTATATCTCCTTCTGCCTGTCCTCAATCTGCTGAATCTTATCTTCTTTCTCACTTATGAAATCCACAAGCTCCACAACACTTTTGATGTCATTATTTACAAGCAGCAGATATTCGTCCTGTAACCGATGAAATCTCTTCAACTACAAATCGTCTCTGCTCTACAATCCTTAATCTGTATAACTTTGCATAAAACTTCTTTTGGAATGGTGACAGCTTCGCCCTGTGCAATCCTCTTATATCAGACGAGTAAAAGTAAGGCTTTGCCATCCAGGGCATATCCACATAATGCCGTAACATATCTTCTGAAAACATCTCGTCCAGCTTTGCAAGTTTATGATAATACCGAAATCCCAGTGCCTGTACTTCCATCCATGCATCTTTCTTGAATATATATCCAAGTCTTTTCATCAGATATTTAAAATGCTCCACATTTCCGGCTGCATATGCACACATCTTGGCATCACGAAGAATTATTTCTTTCATGGACATTTCCTATTCCCACTTATCCCTGTTGATATTCTTTGGAGTCTTGCTGTACTCTGCCGGCATTATGGAAAGTACAAGTTCATCACAATATTTATTTGTGATAGGCTGGAGATGATTCTTCCAGTTGCTTTTCGGTGAATTGTATTTCTTGCCGGTTGTCATGCTGACACTGTTCCAGATAAGATGTCCATGCATATGCTCTCTGTCTGTGTGGACTGCATACACAGCCTCATAATCATCACCAAGCACATCCTTCGCAAAGTGCTCCAGGACGTACATTGCCTGTTCTGCAGTTACTTTTTCTTCCGGCGAAAACGATATAATCACATGATAGCCTTGTCTTTTACCTGTCTTATGAAATATATTCTTTGTCTCCTCCATCTGCTCAAATGCCGTATCCGGCAGGCAGTTAATACCGCCCACCAGTACACATTCTTCTGTCTTATCCGGATTCTGGATATATTCCAAAGCATTCTTCAGGTGTGATGCCGGATTTCTGCCATCTGACTCCTGTATATTTAAGATCTTTGTAATCGCCATACTTCCAGCACCTCCCCGAATGTTTTCTTTACATCATCCAGACTGTTCTGCAATTTATCAATATCGCTGTAATACAATCTTCCCTGTGAATTGCCAAGCTTTACCGCCTGATTAATATTATTTGCAATACCGGCAATAACACGGATTGCTCTTGCCCTGTCCTCAGGATAACTTGTATCTATATTGCCTCCTGTCCGGATTAATTCTCTTATATAGGCACTTGCTGTCATTCCCGTCCGCTTAAGTGCCGCTTTCAGAATATCCATATCTTTCTCTGACAGCTTCACAGATATCTTATAATCTTTCCTGTCAGACTTGTATCTTCTCTTTCCATCTGCCATACGTTTCTCCCCTTTCGTAATTTTTCAATGCTGTATCAAACCAATCTCTTTTTATCTGTACCATTGCTTTTCATCCTTTCCAAAAGTTCTGCTTATAGGTTTTGCAAGATGCGGAAAAGGTCGGACCTTTTCCCGAAAAAATATAAACGCCATCAGCGTTTACATAATTTTTCGTCTTGGCAGGAGCACCTGCACCCTGTATATGATATGTGGTGGTTAATATTCCACCACAATTACTGATATGGTGGCGCTTTTTGCCATCACTTTGCTGTTTTAGTGGCGTTTTCCGCCACCACTTTTCCATTTTGATGGCACTTTCCGCCACCATGACTTTTTTCACTCTGATTTGAGTGGTGGCGCTTTTTGCCGTCACTTTGCTGTTTTGACGGCGCTTTTTGCCCCCACTTTTGCATTTTGACGGCACTTTTTGCCTCCACTTTTGCATTTTGACGGCACTTTTTGCCTCCACACTTTTTCGGCTCTGATTTGTGCGGGGGCGCTTTCTGCCCCCATTTGCACGTTTTGGGGGCGCTTTTTGCCCCCATATTCATGTTTTGGCGGCACTTTTCGCCCCCACTTGCCGGATTCACCTATTCAGTTATCTCTTTTGCCATTTCATTCGCATCCGATATCACATTTTCTGCTACATCTATATCCGCTTCCGGCATCTCATTTGTTTCAGGCGGTATATCCACTTCATCCTGTTCACTTATCACAGAATCCCCTACTGCCGCTTCATAATCCATTTCTTCTGCAACCTTGATCCGATTACGCTGCGGCTCATAATCCGGATTGTAATAATCTTCGTAACCATAGATTTTCTGTTCAAAGTACTTCCTTGGACATTTGCCCCGCATGGTGAAATAACCTTTTGCCTCAAGCTCTGCATTATATTCCTTTATAATTGCATATGCCTTTGTCATCCCGATACCAAGCATCTGGCTTATCTCACCTGCATCTATGAATGCTTCCTTTATACCCTTCATGCAGCTCCTCCTTTCATAAATTGTTATTTTAAATACGTGTTTTCACAAAGCAGCTATCCTATTCTTTATTTATTCCGTATTTTTAGTTCGTGTTTATCTTAATATCCTTTTCAGAATTTGTCAATAGAACTTTTTATATTTACGCACTTGCAATTCGTTTTTGTTTATGATAAAGTAATCGTACAATCATAAACAAGTCACTTATTGATACGTATTTCATTTAATATCAATCTGATACGCATCTTTACAACGGACTATTTCATATAAAGGAAGGTGGACAGAATGACTAATTCTCATTCCATTAAAATCACTATGTCTTCTCCAGAAGAAATCGGGAAGGCAATACAGAAACAGCGCAGAGCACAGAAGATTACTCAAAAAGAGTTTGCACAGCATCTTGGTAAATCAGAACGCACTATCCAGAAATATGAGTCTGGTGAAATACTAATGAAGATAGATGTTTTAAAACAGATTGCTAATGAATTAAATGTTCCATGGCAGGAGCTTTTATCTCCAGAAGATAATAATATTCCCAAAGATAATACGACTACTAAATATCCGGCATATGAATTCCACACTATGTCAGATGTAATCAACGCTCTCTTTGCCATAACTGAACTTACTGATTTTTCATTTGAGCTGACCAACACCAAACCTCCTGAAAATCCTGAATGGACTGCCGGGATCAAGGTTAATGGCAAAGGCAATGGAAAATATGATGCAGACTTCTGTCTCTTTATGGAAAACTGGATAGCAAAGAAGAATATGCTTCAGACAGGAAAGCTTTCAAAAGAAAAGTTTGATTCATGGAAATCAGATATGTTGGCATATTATAAGGATTCCAGACTGGATAATGAAGCCGATTAAAAAACTGAATAATTGCAGGCTTACACCTTTAGTAAAGAAAAAGCTCCGGCACACTCCTTCTCGCAAAAGGAATGACCGAAGCTATGTAAGTGATTGACCCGAAGGCTTTATAATCACCCTGAACAAGTAGATTATATCATAGCCTTTTGATGATTGCACAACAATTTTACAAAAAGGAGATGATATTTATGCCAGCTTACAAAGATGAAAAAACTGGTAAATGGTTCGCCAAGTTCTATTATACGAACTGGCAGGGAATCAAGAAACAGAAGTGGAAAAGAGGCTTCGCCACCAAAAAGGAAGCCCTTCAATGGGAACGGGACTTTATCAGCCAATCCACGGGCAGCCTCGGCATGACCTTCGGTGACTTCA
>ENA-ORMS01001298-ORMS01001298.1-human-gut-metagenome-genome-assembly--contig:-NODE-1298-length-20843-cov-5.121368_pt1 | contig 20843 bp, 10 predicted proteins | sample MGYA00242104_ERZ508997 | MGnify/ENA primary metagenome ERZ508997 (study PRJEB26280, sample SAMEA2338704) | human gut metagenome | biome: human gut; feature: human-associated habitat; material: faeces... | reverse complement strand
GCCAGCCACACGCTCCGTGGGATAGTCGTTGACGGCATCGAATGAGAACTTATAAGCAGCTCCCTTCTGCATGTTTATGGGCGGCGTGATAAACCAGTCGTCAGCAGCATTAGAGCTGTTGGCGGTGTATGCAACCATATTATAGTTGCCGTCAAAGCTCCATGTCGAACCGTCATCATTGGCGTCAACGATGGTGAAGTCTTCCATTGAAGCACTGGTGCTCAGACCGTTATGATAAGGCAATGAGAGACTGGAGCCTACGCTTACCTCCACGGATGTGGCAGGCTGGCTCTTGAGGTCGCCGTTCAGAGCTGTTACCTTATAGTAATACCACGTCATGTCGGTGGACTCCACGTGGTCGACGTATGTAGTGGCGGCGCAGTCTGTTGTGACAATCACGGAGTCGGCAGTCTCGCCCATCTTGAAGCGCGAGATGGCATAGCGGAGGTTGTCCTTATCGAAGTAGCCTCCGTTGACGGATGCCTCCGGCGCCTTCCATGTCAGCGTTACGTCATTGCCCTTTGCCTTCACCTTCACTGAGGTAGGCGGCATAGGCACGTCATAGCCCACCCACTTGGTGTCTGTGGTCTGCTCGCTGACAGCAGCCGGACGGGCGGTGGTGGCAGGTATCTCCGCTGTCACGCTGAATACGCTGTTGCCACTCTTTGCAGCAGTGAAAGGAGCGGTGACAGCGGCACCGGGCGCAGCATTGGCGTGTGCCACAGTCTCACCGTTGATACGTACAGTATAAGCGAGGTCGGCAGGAAGACTCTTGTCTTCGACGTCGAGCGTCGGCATCGTGAACGCCACGCTACCGCCGGAGAGCGACGTCATCGAAACGCTCAGCGAGCTGACTGGCTTGGGAAGAGTGGCGAGGTCGAGGTCCTGCTTGAGGAAGATGGTGGAGAGCTGGTCGTAGGTCTGCTCGCCTTGCCATGTGTCCTCATTGAAGCCGTAATTCACAATCTCCGTAACGTTAGCCGTAGCAGGATTCACCTTAAGGACGTGCGTAGCCCAATCCACGTCGGAATAGGCTGCCCAATAGATGTCGCCGGTGGCGTAGTCGCATGTGGCACTTTGGAAGAAGGGCAGGATACTGAATCCGGTGTTGCCCACAACTGTAGCCTTACCGGTGTATTTATCCACGGTGTAGAGCTTTCCGGTCTTCGATATTGTGTAAAGTTGTCCGTCGCGATTGAAGGTTAGCGCCACCATGCGCTCTGGCATCTGAGCGATGGGCTGGCAAGAACAAATCATAAAGGGATAATCGTCCTTTGTGGAATAGGTAAGCCTTCCAAGCGTGAGATACTTGCCGGAATAGTCGGCGTCAGAAAAAATGCCATAGATGGCCTGTGTCTCCGGGTCGAAAGCAAGGTCGGAGGAGATATCCGTAAAAGCGAAACCCTGACGTTCCTCGCCGATTGTCCAGTCGGCTGTGTTGTAGCCATAAAGATGGATTGGGAACGTAATCTTCGAGTTGTCCTCGTTCTCCTCATAGTACGACGACCAGAACTTTCCCTGTGCATAAGTGGCGCCACCATAACATTTCACGCCGTTGCCGACGGGGGTGAACACTGTGGGGTTGGAAGAATTGAAAGTGTAGAAACCTGCATCGCGGGATTCGCTTGCCGACACATAAGTGTAAAACTGTAGGTTCGTAGCAGATTTACGAGGATTGTCCGCCATCACTCCTAATGACGACGAGGTAAGAAATGCCATTGTCACAAAGGACCGGACAAGGGCAGTAAGGGGTAAATCTTTTTTCATAATGACAAGATTTTATCTGATTAACTGAATTTCTGCTCAAATATCACTTAATAACGCAAAAGTATAAAAGATTCCGCAGAAAAACAATAAATCAGTGATATAAGTTGAATAAAGGCGTATATATACAAAATTGCCACACTTCGGCAGCATGGCTCCCATAGCGTGGCAATTACTTATCTCAATTTTTCAATCTCTTCTTCTGTAAGTCCGGTATAACGCATTATCTTTGATATTGGCTCACCATCCTCAAGCATCATCTTTGCTGTTTCGGCACGACCCTCAGCACGACCCTCAGTTAGGCCTTTCGCAAGACCCTCAGCAAGACCCTCAGCAAGACCCTCAGCAAGGCCTTTCTCATGACCCTCACGTCTTCCTAAGAGTGCAGCCCCTTCAAGCGTGGCATGATAGTCGCGCATCACCTTCAAACTCTCATCATATTTTTCTCGCTCGTCCTTGCTTAAGGCGGCGATGTCTGTTATCTCGGAGAGCTTCTTGAATACAGCATTGCGCGCCTGGAACGGCATTCTTTCAAAAGTACTCATGTTCTTTAAGATGTAAATCCAACGTTCAAAATCGTTTTCGCATTCATCCTCTTCATTCTTTGTGAACAGAGGAAGCATCAAGTAGATAAATCGCAAGCGATCGGAAAAGACCGTATTGTCCTTCATATCCATCAGGGCGATGTCCGTACGGAACTTCGTCGGCGTACCGTCTTTCATATCATAATTTAGCAAACAGACAGTATAGACTGGTGCCAGACAGTAGTTCCACTTAACATTCGTATCACCCACCGTACCTTTTACGCCTTGATTGACAATGTCGCGCGAGGCATAATAGATGGTTCGGTCTGTAAAGAATGGCTGATAGCGGTTCTGCATCTCCACAATAATGTGCTCACCCTTGTCTGTCGTGCAGTAGATATCATAGATGATACCTCGCATTTCAACCAGTTCCGGCAATTGTTCTTTATCCTTGAAGACGAGGTCTGTGATATGATGCTCGCCGTCAAGGAGGTCATTAAGGAACTTTATCAATAAGTCCTTGTTGATTTCCTGACCGAAGATTTTCTTGAATCCCCAGTCGGAGAATGGATTAATGAATCTTGGCATAGGCTATTGTTTTTTGCAAAAATACAAAAAAATCCCCAATATGCAATTATCATAAAGCAGAAATAACCCGCTCTCTCACGAAATGGCTGCCCAGTTGATGTTGGTATCGCGCAGTTCTCTTAGGCGTCGCCATAGCATGGCATATTCCTTGGACGTGCAGGTGGGGTCAGCATCAATGATTTTCTGTGCCTCCTGTCGGGCAAGCGCCACAAACTGTCCGTCGCGGGCGATGTCCGCAATCTTAAGGTCGAAGGCGATGCCGCTCTGCTGCGTGCCTTCGAGATCGCCGGGACCGCGAAGCTTGAGGTCAGCCTCGGCGATTCGGAAGCCGTCGTTCGTGTCGCACATTATGTCGATGCGCTTGCGGGTAACGGCGGAGAGTTCATAACCTGTGACAAGGATGCAATAGCTCTGCTCGGCACCTCTTCCAACGCGACCGCGGAGCTGATGGAGTTGGGAAAGACCGAAGCGTTGAGCGTCGAGGATAACCATTACGGAGGCATTGGGGACATTCACGCCCACCTCGATGACGGTGGTGGCAACGAGAATCTGCGTCTCGCCACTCACGAACTTCTGCATCTCGGCATCCTTTTCCGCCGACTTCATCTTGCCATGCACCTTGCTGATATTGAATTCAGGGAATATCTGACACAGCGAAGCGTAGCCTTCCTCAAGGTTCTTCAGGTCCATCTTCTCGCTCTCGGAGATAAGAGGGAAGACGATATACACCTGACGACCGAGGTTTATCTGCTTGCGGATGCCGTTATAGAGCGACGTAAGTTGCTTGTCATACTTATGTATGGTCTGTATGGGCTTGCGTCCCGGCGGCAACTCGTCGATGACACTCACATCAAGGTCGCCGTATATGGTCATGGCGAGGGTGCGTGGGATGGGGGTGGCGGTCATCACGAGGATGTGGGGAGGATTCTCGCTCTTAGCCCAAAGGCGCGACCTCTGCTCCACTCCGAAGCGGTGTTGCTCGTCGATGACAGCCACACCAAGTCGCTGAAACTTGACCGGATCCTCCAGTACGGCATGCGTGCCGACGAGTATCTGTACCTCGCCGGAGATAAGGCCTTCGAGCACCTCACGACGCTTCTTTCCTTTCACGATGCCCGTGAGGAGCTCCACACGGATGCCGAGACCGCGAAGAAACTCCGTTATGGTGGTGAAGTGCTGCTCGGCAAGGATTTCGGTGGGAGCCATGATGCACGCCTGATAACCATTGTCGAGGGCGATGAGCATTGTCATCAGCGCCACAAGGGTCTTGCCGGAGCCTACGTCGCCTTGGAGCAGACGGTTCATCTGCCTACCGGAACGCATGTCGTCACGTATCTCGTGCATCACTCGCTTCTGCGCACCGGTAAGACTGAAGGTGAGGTTCTGCGAATAGAAGTCGTTAAACAGCTTGCCGACATGCTGGAACACATAGCCGCGATACTTGCGACGATGGTCGGAAGCATAGCGCAGGATATTGAGTTGCACGTAGAACAGCTCTTCAAACTTCAGACGGTCACGCGCCGCCTTCATCTCCTGCGGCGTCTTGGGATAATGTACGCAGCGCAGCGCCTCATCGCGCGAGACGAGGTGAAGCGGTTTGGTGATGAAGGAAGGGAGGGTTTCGGGGAGCGGGTCCTTCAGTTTGAGAAGCATGTTCTTGACCGTCTTCTCTATCACTCTCGACGTGATGCCCATCTTTTTCATGCGCTCCGTGGTGGTATAGTAAGGCTGCATGCCCATCTCGGAGAGCTGAAGGTCAGAAGCTCGCTCCATCTCGGGATGAGCAAACTGGAAACGTCCCTGATAGACGGTAGGCCGACCGAAGACCACGAACTCCTGCCCTACCTTATAGTTCTTATATATATATTGTGCTCCGCTGAACCAAACGAGGTCGGCTATGCCCGTACCGTCGCTGAAATGACCGACCACTCGCTTCTTACGCGCCGACATCTCGAACTCCTCATAGCTGAGCACCTTGCCCTTTATCTGGACGAAGGGCATATCGGCGGAAAGCTCACGAATGGTATAGATACGACTGCGGTCGACATACTTATAAGGAAAATTCTCGATAAGGTCACGCCATGTGGATATCCCAAGCTCCTTGCTCAGGATTTCCTTACGTTGGGGGCCCACACCGGGCAGATACATTATGTCTTGCGAGAGTATATCCATATTGGGAGTTAGGAGTTACGAGTTAGGAATTACGAATTACTGTTTGCAGATAAAATCCGCAAGGAGCAGGTCGTAGGGTGTGGTCAGCTTGATGTTCTCACGACAACCTTCCACCATCACCACCTTGTGTCCGGCAGCCTCAGCCACAGACGCGTCGTCCGTGAAAGCTTCGCTGTAGGGCACGTCGTAGGCTCGCTTGATGAGCTGGATGTCGAAAGTCTGCGGAGTCTGGACAGTGCGATAGTCGGAGCGCAGCACGTTATGGCCTCCGTCTTCGCCTGCCACGTAGCGCAGCGTGTCGGTGACGGGCATTACGGGCATGGCTGCTCCATGCTCACGGGCAGCCTCATAGGTGCGGGCTATGACATCCACGCTGACGAAAGGACGTACGCCGTCATGGATGCCCACCACTCCGGTGGCGTCATCCGGAACAGCGGCGATGCCGTTCTTGCATGACTGGAAGCGGGTGTCGCCGCCGTCAACCACAGTATGCTCCACGGTGAAGTGATATTCCTTGCAGAGCTGACGCCAATAGTCTTGCTGGGCGTGAGGCAATACGAGGATGATGCCGATGGCATCGCTGTACTGACGGAAACGCTCTATGGTTCGCATCAGGACCGGCTTGCCGTCAACGGGGAGGAACTGCTTAGGCAGGTCGCCGCCCATACGCAGTCCCTTTCCTCCTGCCACAATTATTATATAGTCCTTGTTCATACTACTCGAACATCATGCCTTTTCTCAGATCACTTACCACTTTCTCGCCCTTGAGGATGGAGAGGAGGGTGAAGGCATACTCGAATGCAGCTGCCGGACCCTTGCCCGTTACCACATTACCGTCGACGGTGACGAGTTGGGCTGTGTAAGTGGCGCCCTTCAGCTCGCCTTCGAAGCCGGGATAGCAGGTAGCACGCAGACCGTCAAGCAGTCCGAGATGACCGAGAACCATAGGTCCGGCGCAGATGGCACCGAGGAGTTTGCCCTGCTTGGCATGTGCGAGAAGAGCATTGCGGACACCTTCGTGCTCGTCAAGATTCTTGGCGCCGGGCATACCTCCGGGAAGCATAAGGAGGTCGGCATCAGAGAAGTCGGCTTCCTCAAAGCGGACATCAGCCTTTACATATACATTGTGGGCAGACTTTACCATATCTGATCCGTTGACGCTGACAGTAACCACTCCAACACCACCACGGCGAAGGACATCAACGGGAGCCAATGCCTCTACATCCTCGAAACCATCGGCAAGAAATACGTACACTTTTGTCATAATATGTTGTTCTTTAGTTTGCTTACCTGAGGACGTCTTCGGAACGGAGCGCAATACACCGAACGGATCGGCGATGCGGGCGTCTTCTTCGTCCTTTTTCTTCAGCGAATAGAATCGTGCCATAACGTCATTTTTTAATAGTTGGGCATACTTTTTAATTGTATATGCAAACTTACACATTTTTTTTGGTTCTGCAGCTTTTTGAGCTCTCAATAATTTTTTAATAAATTTAATTTGTGAGACTCCATATAAAATATTATCTTTGCATATAGAAATACTGAAAACACACAATATTAACTTTAAACAAAATAACAAAATGGAAGAAAACAAGAACCAGCAGCCCCAGGGTCTTCAGATCGAACTGAAGCCGGAAATCGGTGTAGGCGTTTACGCTAACCTCGCACTCATCACTCACTCTTCAAGCGACTTTATCCTCGACTTCACTTGCATGCTCCCCGGACTGCAGCAGCCGCAGGTACGCAGCCGCGTCGTAATGGCTCCCGAGCACGCTAAGCGTCTCCTCATGGCCCTCAACGACAACATCCAGAAGTATGAGCAGAACTTCGGTAAGATCCAGCTCCCCGAGCAGCAGCAGCCTCGCACTGCCACTCCGTTCCACACACAGGACGCTGAGGCATAAGCAAGCTGACAAAGCTTAATAGCATAAAAAGAAACACGAAAGCGGATGCGACGTTCCCAAAAGAACGCCACATCCGCTTTCTTCGTTTATGGACATGAAGACAGGAAATTTAGACAAGAAGACAGGAAGACATGTTTTAGACAGGAAGACAAGAAGACATGTTTTCATGTCAAAAGAATCATGTCTACATGTCTTCATGTCAAAAAAATCATGTCTACATGTCTTCATGTCCAAATTTCATGTCTACATGTCCAAGAACGAAGAAAGCCGTGGCTTACTCCTTGCGGAGCGCCACGGCTTTCTTATTGTTTATTGCCTTACGCCTTGCGGCGTGTCGGGCGATGATTAGAAGTTAGGAGCGTCAACATCCCACCAGAGGCGTGTAGCCTGCTGGTCAGGACCGCCAAGTGCGGGCAGACCTGTTGCGTTGAGGTCCTCCTTGGTCTGAGGATCGTCAGTGAACCAAGGCAGACGACGAATGATGTTCAGACCTGAGCAATACTCAGCGTTGTCACCCATTGTGAGCGAACCGTCGCCATCCTCAGGGTTGAGGACAGGGAAGAGGCGGGGATAGCCAGTACGACGAAGGTCAACCCAAGACTCGTAGCTGTAAGGATAAGAAGCGATGTACTTCTGAGTGATGATCATCTCAAGCTTCTTCTCGTTGTCAAGAGAGTTGTCCCACTTAACCGGAATCTTAGTAACGCTCGGCATATCTGGAGTCTCACCAGTCGGATCAACGTAAGTGTAGTCCTTAGCCTTTGTTACGTTCATGTAGTCCTCAAGCATATCCTTGTACTTGATGTCCTCCATGTCGCGGTCCTCAAGGAAAGCATAGCGGATGCCCTCCTCATAGAACTGCTGTGCAGAACCACCCATGTTCCAGCCACGGAGAGCGCCCTCAGCACGGAGGAAGCAAACCTCAGAAAGCTTCATGAAGTAGCACGGCGGGAAGTGTGAGTTCATGTACTGGTTGTCGAGCTTAGAGAATGAGATGTACGAGTTGGTACCTGCACTCTGACCGATGCCAGGAACAGTACCGTCACGCATACCTACGATTACAGACTCAGCAGGTGTGGTCTTAGGAGCAGAACCCTTGTTACCAGTCTTCTCAATAGCCTCAGTGTTCTTCTTGAAGAGGTACTTAACATACGGGTGGTCAAGGCTCTCGAGCATGCTGCAGAAAGAAGCGCCAAGACGTGAGTCACCCCACTCTGAAATCTGAACAATAGGATGGTCGAAACCAAGAACAGAAGCATAGAGAGCAAACTCATGTGAGGCCTGAGAAATAACACCGTCACGAACGGCAGCCTCAGCCCATTCCTTAGCTGTCTGAGGCTCCACCTTTGCGAGGTGGATAGCCATACGAAGCTTCAGTGAGTTGGCAAACTCAATCCAAGGCTGCAAACCCTCTGCTTCATAAAGATCAGCATTCTTAAGCAACGGCAGACGGTTGATAAAGATGTTCTTCACAACCTTGGTCTTATACCACTCAGGACGCTTCTGGAAGTGCTTGAAAGCAGCTACACAAGAGTCGATGTTAGCCTTTGCGCTGTAGTAGATGGTACGGACATCGTCGTATTTAAACGGCGACTCGTCACGGTTCTTCTTGAAATCGTTGTAAGGCATCGGACCGAACATATCAGCATTCTCTATTGCGGCATAGTTATAGAGCAAGAGATAAGCTGCCTTCAGCTCAGGGATTGAGTCAAGGTCACCGTTGTTGAGGATGGGAGCGATACAGGTCTTGCAAGAAGAGAAGCCACCGCCAGGACCGCCATTGAATCCCTTAGAGAGATGATATGTAGACTTCAACTCAGCGTTAGAGTAAGGGAAGTCCGAGTGAGGTACGCAGCTGTACTGAACGTAGTTGTCCGGACCAAGGCAGAACTGGAACTGGTATGCATGAGCCTCAGGCTTGCCACCTTCCTTACCGCCACGGATGCTGTAGATACCGGTGAGGGCTGTTCCGAGCTGTGAACGGAGACGCTTGTAAGCGTTCTGATACATTTTCTCGGTGATTTCTACATTATAATTGATGCTGTCTGCCTTACCGGTAGAGATGGTAGGAGGTGTGACAATCGTCGTTTCCTTCTGGAACTCGTCAGACGGAGTGTCGTAGTCAAGACATGACTGCAGACCGAAAGCCGAGAGGACCATGGCAGACATCAGAAATATCTTAGATGTTTTCATATTCGATTTTTTCTATTCTTATTATAGATGATGTTGTTTATTAGAAGTTGACGTTCAGAGAGAAACCGAATGAGCGTGAAGAAGGCATGTTGAACACCTCGAATGCGCTAAGACCAGTTCCTGTTGAGAGCGACACGTCCGGATCAACGGGAGCATCCTTATAGAGGAAGAAGAGGTTACGCGCGATGAACGACAGGCTCAGGTTCTTGTTTGCTCCGAAGAGGTCACGGAAGGTATAGCCGAGAGAGAGCTCACGCAGACGGAAGTTGGTTCCGCTGTAGAGGTAACGCTCGATATCCTGAGGTGCCACACCACCAACTGACTGATAGTAAGCCGAAACAGGAACTATACGACCGCTGCCGTCGTCAAGCTTGACACCGAGAACATTCTCGCCATAAACTGCGTCAGCATAAATCTTGTTAGCCTCAGCGTTGAGACGAGCGTCTGCAGAGCGCTGTGACAGACCATAACCGTCGAGGAACGACTCAGTCATAGAAAGCACCTTACCGCCGATACGTCCGTTGATGAGGAACGAGAGTGTGAAGTCCTTATATGAGAAGCTGTTGGTCCAACCCATCTGCCAGTCAGCGTTCATATTGCCGACATACTTGCCATAGGTGTTCTCTGAGTCCATCTGTACACCACCCTGAGAGTTGAGCACGTACCATCCTTCCTTAGCTGTACCATTCTTAACGGCAGCATCAGTAGCCTTGTAGCGCTTGAGGTCAGTTACGTACATATCGCCGAACTTACCACCTTCCTTATAGAGCACCTGTACGCCGCCTACATAGCTTGCGATGATGTTCTCCTTGCCAGTCTTTTCGTCGTAAGCTGTACGGAGAATCTTGTTGCTGTTGTAAGAAACATTGTAAGATGTCTTCCAACGGAGGCCCTGTGCGCCGAACTTGAAGTCGTAGCCTACAGTAGCCTCAACACCCTGGTTGCGGATCTTACAGGTGTTCATCGGGATTGACTTGCCAGAAGCGTTGGTACCAACGAGGTAGAGGTTAGACATCGTAGCGTTGTAGTATGTGAGGTCGAGGCTGAGTCGGTTGTTGAGGAACAATGACTCGATACCGGTCTCGAATGAAGCGGTCTTCTCAGGACGCGGGTTCTTGAAGGTAGCCCACTGTGACGGTGTGTAAGCGCCAGTCTCGAGGTTGATGTTCTGCGAACCGTACACCTGATTAGGAATAGAGTTACCTACCTCTGAGTAAGAAGCACGATACTTCAAGTAGTTGAACCACTCGGGGAGCTTCACCAATGAGCTGACAATGGCGTTGGCACCGAATCCGAAGTAGCCGTAGTGCTCGGGCGTACCACGATCCTTAAACTGACGGAATGAGCGATACCAGTCCTCACGGTAAGAACCGTCGACGTAGATCTTGTCCTTCCATCCTACCTGAGCTGTGAAGACAGCACCCTTGTTCCAGTCTGAAGACTTGCTCTGTGAGAGAGCGCCAGGACCACCTGCTGATGTTGAGAAGTAGTTGACGAGTGTGCTGAGCTGCTGGCGGTTTGCATAGTAGTATGTAGCGTTGCCAGAGTCGTAAGAGTGTCCCTCGCCCTTAGTTGTGTGACCTACCCAACCGAGAGTTGCAGAAACATCCCAGTCGCCGAATGTCTTGTTATAGTTAAGCATGTAGTCGGTGTAGATCTCAGTGGTCTTGCTGTAACCCCACCAGTAACGTCCGTAGTCCTCCATACTTGAAGGAAGCCATGTTGTAGCGTAACGGCGTGCGTCTGTCTCATACTTTGAGAAGTCCATACCGATACGAGCCTGGAAAGAGAGGCCGTCATAGATATCGAGCGTACCGGTTACGTTACCGAAGAAGCGGTCTTCCTTATTCACGCCGTTGTTCTGCTTGAGCAGCCAGTACGGGTTGTTCTGACCATTCTCCTGGTATGCCCAGTTCTGCTGAGGACCTTTAAGGTCTACACGGTCAGTTGTCCAAGAATATGTATTGTCGGCGTTCTTCTTGTAGTAGCCAGTCGGCTCGCTGCGCCATGTGCCTTCAGCGTTGGCGTAGTTGTTACGATAATAGTCCATATCGATGTTGCGGGCAGCCGTATACATGTGGTAAATCGGGTTCATTGCAACACCACCACCAGGACGGTTCTTTGTCTTGGTCTGGATGTAGTTCATCGATACGTTAACGCTCAAACGGTCGTAGAACTTGAAGTCCTGACGGAAAGACAGAGTGTGACGGTTGTATGAGTTCTTAGGAAGCATACCGTCAGAGTGAGAGTTACCGTAAGAGAAGTAGCTGCTCATCTTGTCAGTACCACCTGAAAGTGCGATAGAGTTGTTGGTCGTTACACCAGTGCGATAGAAGTCGTCGAGGTCGTTCTTAGCGTAGTCGCGGAGATGAACATTATTCATCTGACCTGAGAACTTCTCTGAGCTCATAGTAACAGGCAGACCGAGGTATGACTGACCGTCAGCACCTGTCATCTTATACTGGCTCATCTCAGACACCTTGGGACCCCAGCTGTAGATACCTACCTTACCGCTGGTAATGTTGCCCTCAGCATCTCTAACCGGAGTTACAGAAGCGCCGTATACGTTCTGGATATCGGGAGTGAGGAGCGGGTTGTCGAAGGTTACGTTAGAAGAAACAGTAATTGCCATCTTGCCCTCACGTCCCTTCTTTGTGGTGATCATGAGCACACCGTTGGCAGCCTCTGAACCGTAGAGGGCAGCAGCGTTGGCACCCTTGAGGACGTTGATTGACTCGATGTCGTCAGGGTTGATCATTGAGAGAGCGTCGCCACCCTCAGAAGCACCTACTGCGAGCATTGAGCCGCTACCTACCTCACCACGAGTGTTGTTGCTCATAGGCACACCGTCAACGACGATAAGCGGAGTACTCTTACCCATGATTGACTTATTACCACGGAGGAGGATCTTAGAAGCACCACCGGCACCACCGGCAGACGGTGTGATGGTCACACCTGATACCTTACCCTCGAGAGAGTTGGCAACGTTGGGGTCCTGTACGCGGTTGAGGTCAGAAGCCTTAACCTGCTGTGTAGAATATGTAAGAGAGGTTTCCTTACGCTTAATACCCATGGCGGTAACAACGACCTCCTTAAGCACTGAGCTTTCGTCAGCCATCTTAACGTCTACGTTAGTACGACCAGCGATCTTAACCTCCTGTGCAGTATAGCCGATGTAAGAGAATACGAGTGTTGCGTTCTTGTCCTTTACATTGATCTTGTAGTTACCGTCGATATCGGTAACTACACCGAGACCTGTGGCACCCTTTACAACTACGCTAACGCCAATGAGGGGTTCGCCGGTAGCGTCAGTAACGCAACCCTGCACCAGATTCTCATTTGCCTGAATCAAAGCGTTGGGAGCGGTTGTTCCTGCAGCAGAAGCATACTGAGCCGGCACACCTGCTGCGAGCAGGGCGGCGAAAGCAGCCTTCAAGAACATCTGTCCTTTTTCGTTGGAATTGTTGTTCATTGTTTTGATTTGATTTAAAATGGAAAAGTTATAGCTGTTTTCTATAATGCGAGTCGGCGGCTCAAATAAAAAGAAAAATTTTACTGAACTACCGACTCGCCTTTTCGTTGTTGATTAATTATTCTTTCTTAGTGGTCATACATTAAAGAAGAGCCTGAGTCTGCGGCTTACTTCTTAACCACGTTTACGGCCTTGTAGAGCTTGCCGTCCTTCATTACCTGAACTACGTAGAGACCCTTACCACCAGTCACTGCCACGTTGACAGCCTCACCGGCGCCAGCGTTGAATGAGTTGGTCTGGAGGAGTGCGCCGCTTGCGCTTACGATGTTGATGGTGTAAGCACCACCCTCTGCGAAGCGGAAGTTAACGCTCTCTACGAACGGATTCGGATAAACTGAGAACTGAGCGTCGCGGTCTACACCGTTGATAGCTGTAGGCTCAGTAATCTCGATTGCGTCGTCAACCATCTTAGATGACTCGCCCCAGAAGTTGGTGAGCTGTACGCCAGCCTCGTAAGATCCCTCACGAGCGTAAGTGATGACAGCAGCCTTGTCTGTCTCAGAAGAGATACGTGCACCAGCGAGGAGCCACTTGCGGTCTGTCTTAACCTCGAGTGTACCCGGGATGCCTGGATAACCGGTGAGGTTGTTGTCAGAAGCCACCTTCTTGTAAGCAGCGCTGGCTGTGTTCTCACCGCCACTGCCGTCCATGAACACCATCTTGGCAACATATTCAGCACCTGCATGACCGTGGTTAGCGAATGTAGAGTCAGCCTTATTGTAATCCTCGAAGGTGTAGTAGCCCTGGAGACCCTCGGGCACGTTGCCGTCAGCGAATCCCTTCATGGCTGCCTTCACCTCGTCGTCAGTAAGAGGCTTGTTCCAAACCTGAACCTCGTCGATGGTTGCGTTAAGACCTGCCTTGTAAACGCCACCGCCACCGATGAAGATGTTTGCAGTGGTCCATCTGTCAATACGGCTGTCAGGATTGTCCTCACGGCGTGTTGAGTTTGCGAAGTTGTTAGGACCAGCTACGCACTTGCCGTTGAAGTAGATCTTCTGCTGGCAGTCAGCACCCTGAGTTACGCAGATGTGGTTCCATACGCCTGGATTGAGGCTGTAACCTGTGGTCATCATCGACTCTCTTGGGCTATCGTGACCTGTCCAACCCATTGTATTGAACGAAACCTCGTTGGCTGCGTGATCCTGACGGCACTCGTTCTGACCAGCGGGGATAGCCGGACGAACCTGTACCCAGAGGTCACCCCAGTTATTGTGAGGCCACTTGTCGGCAACAGTGTTCTTGTTGATGAGGTTTGTACCCTGCTTGTCGTGTGCATAGTTGTCCACCTTCACCCAAAGAGCGTATGAATAAGACATGCCCTGCTGGATTTCGCCAGGAATCATGAGCATGTTGGGGTCCTTCACCTGAACACCGCGTGACACCTTACCCTCGCCGTCGCGAGATGTGTAAGAGATGTTGAGAGTCTCAGAGGTCTCAGCCTTGGTCTTGTCGACGCTTACAGTGTTGACAACGGGAACAGCACCAGTCTCCTCAGGGGATACGTGGATCTTGCCACGGAGTACCTGCTCTACACCCTTTGAGTCAACGATAGTAACGTCGTATACGCCAAGCTCGTCGATAGCAAGCTCGAACGACTTAACGTTCTCAGCAGTCTTAACCACCTTGCCAGTCTCAGCGTTTGTAACCTTCCAAGACTGTGCGGGATCTGCCATTGCGTCCTCCAGACCTACGGTGAATGTCTCACCCGGCTTAACAACCTGACGGTCGAGAACCACCTCGCTTGACGGAGTGTCGTATGCTATCTCCTTGTAGTCGCTCCAAGAGATGTCGCTCTTCTTGATTCCGTCCGGCGAAACGGCACGTACGCCGAAGCGGCACTCGCGACCCTCGAAACCGCTCTTGATAGGAGCGTCAATCACGTAAGCAGCCCATGATGTGGTGGCTGTGAGATACTGAGCCTCCTGATCCTTCTGCTGCATCCAAATCTCGTAGTACCATGTGTCAACCTCGTCGTTGTAAGTCTTCTCGCCGCCTGTCTCCTCCTTGGCTGCATAACGCATCTTGAAGTCAACGGTGCTGCCCTTACCACGAAGAACCTCCACCTCCTTAACCTCAGGAGCTACGGGAGCGAAGTTCTGCTGCGGGTTGCGGACTGCGAGCTCGCCAACGAGCATCGAGTAGTCAGCAGCAGTGTTCTCGGTTGTGATACCGATGAGGGCGATGTTGTCGCCTGACTTGATGCCGAGCTTGTCGAGAGTTGTGGTGAATGTTGTCCACTCGCCGAACTTCTCAGCTGCAGGGATGTCTATTTCCTTATATGATGTAACATTGTCCTTGAGAGCAACGAAGAGCTTGGCGTGTGTGTCAAGTTCGTTATTCATCTTGTATGTTACTGAAATGTTGTATGTAGGCTCTACTGTGAGAGATGTACGATAAAGCTTTACACGTGAAAGATCTGTAGCGCCGCTCAGACGGAGGCAAGAGCCACCCCAGTAAGCGTCGTCCCATGTAAGCTCTGCGTTAACAAGACCTGATGTGGGAGCCTGCTCAGCTGCATTTACCACCCACCAACGCCATGTAGGAAGGATGTCCTGTGTGTTGAGGTTATGCCACTTGTGGTCGAATGTCACCTTACCCTCGCTGCGGAACTTCAGACCGTTACCGAGGTTGAAGCGTGATACGAACGGAACTGCCTGGATGGTGGACTTGGCTGTGTTGAAGCGAGCCACACCATGGAAGTTATTCTTCAGGCTTGCGTTTGCAAGTGTTGTAGTACCGTTTACTGCGGGTACGTTAGCCGGGTTGCGGTTAGCACCTGAGAAGATAAGTTCCTGCTTCTCGAGGTATGCCTTCTGGATGGCTACGTCAGATGTACCATAGTCGGTAGCACTCTGATGGATAAGGCCCTGTGAGTGAGCGCCCCAGAAACCGATGGATGCCTTTACGCCCTCGAGGTTACGCCAGTCGGCGTTGTAGAAGTTTGAAAGGTCGCGGCCCTGGATGTCGAAGCCCTTATAGTAGTCGTACGGGTCGCGACCCATCGACTCAGCATAAGCGGCAGAGTTCTGAAGCGTACCCTTGCCGGTGTTGTAGTTAGAGAACATCATGTCAGTAACCACATGACCGGCAGCACCGAACATTCCCTTGTTGTGACTGCCAAGACCCTGGTCGAAGGTGATAGCACCGTTGTCGTTGGTACCGTCATACCAGTGGAGCTGGAATGCCCAGCCTATTTCCTCAGCCTTCTTGTGACATTCAGCGATGAACTCCTGGAATTCAGACATTGTGTCGTAGTCAGAACCGAACTCTGAGTTTACGCCAATGCCGTCAATGCCGTAGTACTTGAGCAGACGAACGAAACGGTCAACGTTCTTGAAGTTGTCATTATCGTCACGCTCTGTCAGCTTAGTGAAAATCTTTGAATAGATGTTGCCACCGTCAAGATAAACGGAAGCTGCCCAAGGAATTGAGAGCACGCAACCTACCTTTACACCGTTCTTGTGAGCAACGTCAGACAGACCTGCAGTCACGCGGAACCAAGGAGCTGTCCAGTTGCCGTGGATGTCGAGGTAAGACCACATTGAGAAGTTGTCACCCTCGAAGCAGTAGCGGGGAAGAGCCTTCCAAGAAGAGGTAGGTTCGTCCAGCGGAGTCCAGAGACAGAACTTGCGCTTCGGGTCTGCCACGTTGTTGGCCTGATAAACGTTGTCGGTGATGCGCTTCAAAGGACGTACACGAGAGATATAGAACTCGTCGTCGATACGGCTTACACCAATGGGCTGATTGCCCGGTTCCCAAGTCTCCAAGTTAGCGAGAATGTCGCTGAAGTTGGTGTCCTTGATATCGAGCGGATGAGTCGGTGTACGCTGGGCATAACCCATGGCGGCACAGAGCATTGCTGACGCAAGGAGCAAATTTCTCTTATTCGTCATAAATAATACAGATAGAGGTTTTAGATAAAAAAAAAATAGTTAGATGATTTCTGAGTAGTTGATGGAAAGCAGAATGCGGTAAGCCATGCCGGCTGCAGAGAGCCGGCTGGCGTACCTCATTCTGCATTTATATGACAAATTGTCAATAATGATGCCTATTTTTACTTTCTTATAAGCTTCATAGTGCGAACCACCTTGCCGTCCTTCTTGACGGTGAGGATGTAAGCACCTGCATTAGCGAGGCGAACCTGCATGTTGCCGCCAGCTGCGATTGCAGCAGCCTTGCGAGCCTGAGCCTGTCCAGCCACGTTAACAATCTGAACGTCGTAATTGCCTGCCTCAGCAAACTCTACGATAACGTCCTCGCCTACTGTGTAAGCCTTCAGCTCTCCGTTGCCGAGCTGATCGATACCAGTGCCGCTGCCGATTGTGATGGCAGAGAATACGCGCTGGTCCTTACCGAGTGAGTTGGCAAGTGTCAGAGTGACGTTGCGAACGCCTTCCTTCTCGTAAGAGAGAACTGCCTCACCCTCTGTATCGTTACCAGACTGAGAGATGATGTCAGCCTTAGGAGCGCTCCATGTCGGAACTGTCTCCACCTGGTAAGCTGTACCAGAGATGAACGGACAGCCTGAGGTGTACTTAGGAGCAACCCATACGAACTCGCCCTGACCCTCGTCACCTGTCGGAGTGTAAGCGTGGAGACCAGCCTGAACACCCTTCTTCTGACCTACAGAAGCGAATGTGAAGTCGTCGTTGGCAGTCTTCTCGTTGTCCCAGAATGCGATGATGCCAGCAGGAACATTGTTAGAGTCGATAGTACCCATAGTGGTCTGTACCTCATCAGCAGTAAGAGCGTGATCCCAAACCTGGAGGTTGTCGACAGCACCCTTGATACCGCTACGGAATGCAGCGTCACCACCTACAGCAAGAACCTGCATATCTGTGATGTTGTAAGGATTAGCCTGGTAACCCGGGTCTGTGTTGAAGTATGTATCACCGTTAGCCTGACGGTTCCAGCCTGTAATCTCCTGCTTCTTACCATTAATATAGAGTTCGCCACGGAGAGCACCCTCTGCATTATAGTCGAATGTAAGAGCAACGTGTGCCCATGTTCCTACAGGAAGCTTGCTGTTAGCATACTTATAACGGATCTCGTTGTTGCTGGTCTTGTCAGCACCACGCCATGTGAACGAGCCAACTGAACCATCCTGATTTACATTCACCCAAATCCAACCCCAGTCAGTCTTAGGCCATGCGTCGAGCTTGTTAGCTACAGAGAAGAGCTGTGTCTCACCCTCAGCAAGCTCGTTGATCTTCAACCAGAAAGCTACAGAGAACGACTTAGTGCCTGTGATTCCAAGGTCAGAACACTTGGCACCGTAACGATACTCCTGGAGGTCAACACCCTGTGAACTTGCACCGTTAGCCTCGCGAGCGGTGTACTTCATCTTAACCTGATCGCCAACCTTGATAGAGATAGGCTCCTCGCTGTCGTTAGCTGTGAGAGTGTAGATCTCAGGCAGAGCACCCACGCTATTGTCTGTAATCTGAACATATCCCGGATACTCGCGTACCTTCTCAAGACCACTTACGTCGCCAGTGAGCTTCAGTGTGTAAGAACCGATCTTCTCGATGCCGTTCTCAACAGTTACGGTCTTGCCGTTGCCAGAGTATACAGAGTTGCCTTCCTCGTCGATGAGTTCCCATGCGCCTTCCTTGTGCACCGGATCCACATAGCCCATAGTGAACTTCTCACCCGGCTTGATTGTGGTCTTGTCAATCTGGATGTCGTCGCTGAGCATGTATGAAGTCGGAGTGTTATACTCTGTCCAAGCAATCTGCGACTCTGACTTCTGGTCGAGAGATACGGCAGAAACACCGAGGCGAACCTTAGCAGCCTTGTTTGTTACAGGGATAGAGAAGAACATACCAGCCCATGAAGTTGTTGTTCCGCAGAGAACCGGCTCCTGACCCTCTTCCTGAGCATAGAGCTTGAAGTAAGAGGTCTTTACGTCGATGTTGTAGCAAGGCTCGTCCACTGCCTTGTTGTTCTCCATGTTCCAGATGAGCTTGGCGTCCATACCGGCGTAGCTGTTGTAGAGCATATCGCTGCTTGTGATGACAGGAGCAGCAGGAGCAGCTGATGTGCCACGAACGATAGAGAACTCACCGAGGAGGAGACTCAGGTTCTTGGCGTTCTTGAAGTGGAGAGCTACGAGAGCGAGGTCCTTGCTGTCGAAGTCAGTGCCAACGACAAACTTCTTCTCAATCCACTCCTCGTCGTCTGCCTTCTGAGAAGTCTTGAGGACGTTGTATGCTGTTGCAGATGTCTCGCTGCCCTTTGCAGAGAGCAAGAGGTCGATGTCTGAAGTACCACCTGCGAGCTTATACTTGAATGTGATGACGTCACCAGCCTTGAGAGCATACTCTGTCTTGAAGAGGTGGAGATACTCGTCAGCTGTAGAACCGGTAAGACGGATGGTAGAGCCACCGAAGTAAGCGTCGTCCCATGTAAAGTTAGCGTCAAGTCCGTTCTCAGGAACGTCAGTAGCCTTGTTGCCGAGCAGCTTGCTTGCGAACCACCAGCGCCATGTCGGGAGGTAGTCCTGCATACCTACGTTATACCATGAGTTGCTGTTCTGACGCTTACCCTCGAGGTTGAAGTACTTACCGTTACCGAGGTTGAAGTATGTGATGAACGGCTCCTCAGAGAGGTTCCAGCTGAGGGCTGAGCGTGCTGTCATGAATGTTGACATACCGTGCCAAGCGAAGTTGTCGGCGTTGCAAGCGTGACGGTCTACGATAGACGGACAGTTAGCCGGGTTGCGGGTACCGCCGGTGAAGTAGCGCTCGATACGCTGGAGGTATGTGTTCTGCTTAACGTCGGGGTTAGAACCCTTCTCACCACGGCTCTCCCAGAACATATTGTTGGAGTGAGCACCCCAGAGACCGATAGAGAGACGGCGTGAAGGAAGCAGTGACCAGCTTGTGTATCTCGGCTCACCACCCTGCATGTTAACACCGCAGTAGAGGTCGAGCGGATTACGGCCCATTTCCTCAGCCTTTGTCACCGACTTATCCATCCGAGAGGTATTGTTCCAGTTATAGTTGAAGAAGAGTGATGTACGGCGGTTCTCACCGTCACCGAATGTCTCCTCATTGTGCGAACCAAGACCCTGGTCGAATGAGATGCCACCACCGTCGTTGGTGCCGTCATACCAGAAGTTCTCGAAGAGCGGGTCGTTCTTCTCGGCAGCCTTTACGAGGTCAGCGTGGAAGTCGCGGAGATCCTCAACAACACCTGTCTGATCATAGAACTCTGAGTTGTAGCCCATACCGTTGATACCATAGTAGCGGAAGAACTTGGCAGCGAGTTCCGCGTCAGCAGATCCCATAGCTGTAATCATCTTCAGCCAGTCACCACCAAGACTTGCGTTAGGAATAGAAGCCACACCCGATACGCCCACACCGTTCTTGTGTGCTGCGTCAAGGAAAGCTGCGGGGATGCGTCCCAATGAAGCTGTCCAGTCACCGTAGTGGGTTACGTACGACCACATTGAGAACACCTCTGAGTCGAAAACGCCGTTAGGAAGTGCGTTGAAAGCAGGATCGCTTACAGGAATCCAAGCGATAAGCTTCTTGTCGTTCTCAGCAGTAAGGTCGCGTACCTGAGTAGCGGCGTTACGGAAACGAACGTGAGGCTTAACACGTGAGATGTAGAAATTGTCATCCTTAGACAAACGATGGTTGTTCTGCCAGTTCTGAAGTGCAAACTGGAACTTTTCACTACCGGTGTCCTTACCGGCATCGATGTAACCCTCGCGCAGCTGCTGCGCGTTTGACGACATTACGCTGAGCATCAGTCCTGCTGCGAGCGTAAGGGTTTTACGAGTAAAATTCGCCATTCTTTGATTTGTTTTAAGTTATAGATATTCAGTTTGTTGAGTTTTGTCTTGCACGGCTTGATGCTCGACACATATCTCATACAAGATTATTCTATGTTATGAATATTATAGCAGAGGCTTCTCAATACACATCCAATCAATACCACTAATATTTCCTTAGTAGTTTTTAAAAAAGTTCGATGAAATATCGGTCTGCATCTTAGGTTTTTATTATTATATCGTTTTCTTTTGCAAAATTAATCAAAAAGCACGTAATAAAAACAAACGCACGCAATAAATTTAACTTTATTAACATTATTAACATTAGCGGTAACTATTCAGCGATAGCCTTGCACCTTAATCCGCGATTGAAATATACAGCA
>ENA-ORMS01001295-ORMS01001295.1-human-gut-metagenome-genome-assembly--contig:-NODE-1295-length-20911-cov-5.122219_pt1 | contig 20911 bp, 18 predicted proteins | sample MGYA00242104_ERZ508997 | MGnify/ENA primary metagenome ERZ508997 (study PRJEB26280, sample SAMEA2338704) | human gut metagenome | biome: human gut; feature: human-associated habitat; material: faeces... | reverse complement strand
CAGCTCCTCAGGCGGCGGCACCGGCGCGCTTACCGGCACCATGGGCAGCGTTGACAGGTTCATTTCCGCGGCCCAGAGCAAGATAGGCTGCCGGTACTCAAAGGGCGGCAAGGGGCCGGATAAGTTCGACTGTTCGGGCTTTGTATACTGGTGTCTGAGGCAGGCGGGCGTGAACCAGAAGTACCTCACCTCCTCCGGCTGGCGCAGCGTATCGGGCTACACTAAGGTCACCTCCCTATCCTCTCTGCAAAGGGGTGATATAATCGTATTCCGCGGCCACGTGGGAATAGCCATGGGCGACGGGACGATGATAGACGCCTCCAGCGGCAACAGCAGAGTCATACACCGCAGCTGCATGGGCGACTGGTCCAGGCGCAACTTCATCTGCGCGTGGAGGATATTCTGATAACGGACATAAAAAAAGTGGCGTTCAGCCACTTTTTTTGATATTCGTATTTATTCCACCGTTACCGATTTTGCAAGGTTCCTCGGCTTGTCGATATCGCAGCCCTTGAGCAGAGCCACGTAATAGGCGAAGAGCTGTAGGGGCAGTATGGCCAGCGAGGGCAGAACAAAGGGATCGGTCTTGGGTATCCACATGACCTGATCGGCGGTTTCCTCTACGCCGGGAGTGCCCTCAGTGGCAAGCGCCAGCACTACTGCGCCCCGGGCCTTTACCTCGCGCATGTTGCTTATCATCTTTTCGGTCAGGGGGCTGTAGGTGCAGAGGGCCACTACCAGGGAGCCGGGCTCTATCAGGGAGATAGTGCCGTGCTTCAGCTCGCCCGCAGGATACGCCTCGGAGAATATGTAGGATATTTCCTTCAACTTGAGGGAACCCTCCAGAGCCAGAGCGTGGTCTATGTTGCGGCCTATGAAGTATATGTTGCGGCAGCTGAAATGGAGCGACGCAAGATACTTGATATGGTCCGACTTTTCGAGAAGGCCGCGCATCAGGCCGGGCAGCTCCTCTATGGCGTTCAGACAGTCCTTAAGCTCGCCGTCGCTTACCATATGGCGGCAATGTCCCATGTACAGGGCAAGCAGATAGCATACGGAAAGCTGTGCGCTGTAAGCCTTGGTGGTGGCCACGGCTATCTCGGGGCCGGCCCAGGTATATATGACATCCTCGCTCTCGTTGGCGATGGTGCTGCCCACTACGTTTACTATGGACAGCACGTGGGAGCCGCGCTTTTTCGCCTCGCGCAGGGCAAAAAGTGTATCTATGGTCTCGCCGGACTGGCTTATGACTATGGCTATGGTCCTGTCAGTCACTATGGGATTGGAATAGCGGAACTCCGATGCCAGCTCCACCGTGACGGGTATGCGGGTGTAACGCTCGATGTAGTGCTTCGCCACCTGGCCTACGTAGCTTGCGGAGCCGCAGGCCACTATGAATATCCTGTCGCAGGCCAGTATGTCCTCCGCCGATATATGGGAAAGGCCGAGGTCTATGGCGCCCTCCTTTATACGGGGGCGGACGGTGTTGCGTATCACGTCGGGCTGCTCCATTATCTCCTTGAGCATGAAGTGGGGATAGCCGCCCTTTTCGGCGGCGTCAGCGTCCCATTGGATATGCTCTATGTTTTTGTGCAGCTCCTCGCCGTAGCGGTTGTATATCTTCACGCTGCCGGCAGTAAGCACAGCCATGTCATATTCGTCAAGGCGTATGACCCGGCGGGTGTGCTTGAGTATTGCAGGCACGTCTGAGGCGATGAAGTTTTCCCCCTTGCCCACGCCGACTATAAGCGGGCTGTCCTTGCGTACGGCGTAAAGGGTATCCGGGTGATCGGCAAAGATTATGCCCAAGGCGAACGCGCCGGAGATGAGGCTAAGGGCCTCCCGTATGGCGGCCTCGGGGCCGTCCTCGCGGTTGCTCCTGTAAAGGTGCTCCACAAGGTTTGCGGCTATCTCCGTATCAGTCTCGGACATGAAGGAATAGCCCTGCTCGGTAAGGAAATCACGGAGCTCGATGTAGTTTTCCACTATGCCGTTATGAACCAGGGCCACATCGCCGTGCTGGCTGAGATGGGGGTGGGCGTTTACGTCGTTGGGCTCCCCGTGGGTTGCCCAGCGGGTATGGCCTATGCCGAGGCAGCCGGGCAGGGACCTGCCGCCGTCCGTCATTTCCTCCAGCACGCTCAGCCTGCCCTTGGCCTTCACGACGCTAAGCTTATTGCCGTCTGCAATGGCTATGCCTGAGGAGTCATAGCCGCGGTATTCAAGCTTCCTGAGGGCCTCCAGTATGAGGGGCGCGGCCTGCTTGGGGCCTATATAGCCTACTATTCCACACATTGATAAACTGTTTCTCCTTTGATGAATTAGTCCCAGAGCTTTTCGGAGTATACGCCCTGAGCCTTGATCTTCGCTATGCTCTCCATAACCGCGGACTTATCCTCCTTGTATGTCACGCCGAACCATCGGTCGGGGCTTTCCTCGACCTTTACCCGCACCCTGCCCTCAGACATAAGGGTCTGCACAGCGTTGGGCAGCAGATCCTCATATTTGGCGGGGTTCTCCTTTATGCCCGCTTCGAAATTGGCTTTGAATACATCCTCCAGCATGGGAAGGATATCCGGCTTGAAGCCCCAGCAGTTCATGGAGACGGGGGTGCCCTCCGGAAGCTCGATGAAGGTTTTGCCGTCGTCCTCTGTAAAAGCGCCGCCCTGCTCCCGCTTGAATATCCTGCGCCGCTCCACTATGTGGGTGAGGAAGCCTTCATCGTCCACCTCGCATATGCCCCGGGCTACGCTGCCGTTTTCGGTGAGGGTATTTTCCAGCTTATAGCCTATCATCAGCTGCTCGTCTGAAGGCGTGTCCCCGGCGAGGAATTCGTAAAGCTGTTTATAAGCGGCAGGGCCATAGTAGTCGTCGGAATTAATGACGGCGAAGGGTCTGCCGCCGATCTCGTCTCTTGCACAGAGCAGGGCATGGGTGGTGCCGAGGGGCTTTGTGCGGCCCTCTGGAGCCTTCAGGCCATGGGGTAGCTTATTCATCTCCTGAAACGCGCACTTGACGTTGGCGCGCCGGGATATTCTGCTGCCGATGGCATCCATGAAGTCCTGCTCAATCTCATGCTTGATTATGAACACAAGGTCGTGGAAGCCGGCGCGTATTGCGTCGTAGATTGAAAAGTCGATTATCAGGTTACCCGCGGCATCGATGGGGTCGATCTGCTTTAGCCCGCCGTAGCGGCTGCCCATGCCAGCGGCAAGCAATACGAGTACAGGCTGTTTTTTCATTTGAAATGTTCACCTCCGTATGCTTAGTTTTACATATTGGAAATATGCATTAATGCAGGTGTATCTCCCGCCCGAAGGAGCGGGGCGCTGCGTATTTTTTGACTATATCGGTTATGGTGCTTTCGCTCATGCCCGGGACATGCTTCATGGCGGGAAGCAGCCGCTTCATGGAGTTGTCGTCCACAAGGCCAACCAGCTCCAGGAGCATTTTGGTGGCTCCTTCGGCTGTGGGCGTCTCGTCGAACATCGCCTCTATGCTTTCGTTGAGTATGCGAAGCTCAATTATACGGGTATCCGGCGTTTCGAGGAAGCTGGTGAACAGCGTAATGCAGGCTTCGTTTTCACCTGCGGACCATATTCCCCGGGTGGAGACCAGATGCTGCTCCTCCTTCATTATAAAGACGGAATCCGTAAAACCTCCGTCCATATCTATGTATACCGTATTGCGTTCGCACTGCTCGTAAAATGTGACCGCCAGGCCCTTTTCCGTTGAGCTGAAGCGTATTATGTCCGCACCCTTGCTGTAGCAGCCGTGAACGTTTTGCAGCGGCTGCGGGAAAAGGGAGCCGTAGTTGTCGAAAAGGCGGAACTCCCTGCCGTCAAGCAAGCTGCGTATCTTATTGAAGGCGATTTTGTCCGTCCCGAGCCCCTTCCTTTCAGGCTCGGGAGAAAACACCAGCTTGGCGAGATACGCCTTCAGGCTGTCATAGCCTGGAGGGTAAGGCGCGAGCTCCCTGTCGGAGCAGGCCCAGAAGCAGGAATCAAGCAGCTGCATTAGGGACGTCTTGGCGAAGAGCTGTGTGCTGCCGGAGTATATTATAGCCACAGCATCGTACTGTGGGAATATTACCGCATACTGACCGAAAGCGCCGTTGAACTGGTAAGCCCCGCCGCCGCTCATCCATATCTGGTAGCCGTAGCCGTGCCTCATTTCGCCGTTTGGAGTGGGTATCTGGGGCGAGGTAGCGGCGTCTATCCACTCTTCGGAGAGGAGCCGCCGTCCATTCCATACCCCCCTGTTTAAATACAGCTGGGCTATCTTGGCAAGGTCTTCTATGCAGAGGTTCAGCCCCCAGCCTCCCTTTTCCATGCCCTTGGGGCATGTCTCCCAGTGGTGGCTGCGTATGTCCAGCGGCTCATACAGCCTGGGGGTGAGGAATTCGGTAAGGCTCATGCCCGTCTTTTTTCTCAGTACGGCTGAGAGCATATAGGTATTGAGCGAATTGTATTCAAACTGGGTGCCCGGCTCGAACTTGGGTACGGATTCCATGAACATCTTTACCCAGTCCTCGTCCAGAGCGCTGCCCACCTCGTTGAAGCGGACCCCTGTGCTCATGGTGAGGAGGTGCCGTACCGTCAGCATTTTAGACCACTTGTTTGCGGGCTTGCCGGCATAGCCGGGGAATATGTCCTCCAGGCGCTCGTCTATATCCATGAGCCCCTCGTCCACAGCCATACCTATGGCGGTAGAGGTGACGCTCTTGCTGGCAGAGTACAGCATATGGGGGATCTCAGGCCGATACGGGGCGTAATATCCCTCGGCGAAGACCTTGCCGTGGCGCAGCAGCATTGCGGAATGTATGCCCAGCTCGGCGGTATTATCGGAAAGGTTCCTGAAGAACCGCTCCACTACCGTGCTGGAAAGGCCCGCCTCCTCAGGGGTGCAGCGAGGCAGGGATTCCCTTGCGGACAGAAGGGGAAGGCTCCCCATCTGACGCGTGTAGCCGTAGGCGGGTATGCCCTCCATGTCCCTTTTAAGCATTTTGATGAGCAGTTCAAGGCTGCGCATCTGAATGGTAATGTCCATTTTTCCTCCGGATATTGAGCCTTGACAGGCTTATTCCTGAAGTATTTTATGGTGCTTGGCTTCCCCTTATACCGCCGGGTCAGGATTGGGCTCCCCTGCCATGGGGATATTGCGTCCGGTGCGGTCAACGTAGAAGGCGGCGTTGGTGGCGTAGATATAGGGGTTGAGCCAAAGGTCTCCTATGCCGCAGGTCAGGGCGCTCAGTATGCCCCAGCCTATGAAGGACAGGTTAAGGCAGAACAGCCGCCACTTGTGGCCCGCCATAAGCTCCTTGCTCATGTTTACCGCCTCGCGAATGCCCAGGTTGGGATTTTCCGCCATAAGATAGGGGGCAAGGCGGTAGCGGTAGGCGGCTATAATGCCGGGCACGATAAACAGCAGCGACCAGAGCCATATAAACAGCGCCATAAAGAGGTTGAGACCCATCGCCTTAAGGAATATATCGAACCGGGAGAATATGACGGATACTTCACCCTGACGGTTCTCAGCTACAAGGTCTATGTAATACTTGTTAAGGCCCATTTCCAGCGCCCCTGAGAACAGCAGCACGACTATGCTCAGCACAAGGGCTATAAGTGACCCAAAGAGACTTGTCTCTGTATCCGCCGCCGCGAACCCGGCAAGGAAATCGTTATAATTGCCGGCGAAGAGCATATCAAAGTCCATATGGCCCATATTTTTTGCAAGGTTGTATATGCCGCTCATGCCGCATATGAGGCTGAATATAAAGGTTACCAAAACAGATCTGCCCCAGTGGCCCCTGAGCTTATCCCGGGCTATACGGCGAAATTCGCTTGCAGTAAACATAACAAGAAAACCTCCTGAAATGAAATAAAAAAATGAGTAAAATCAAAAGCGGGGGCGGGTGCCGCGCGGGAGTTACGCAAAAGAGCGGCAGCCGGCGCCCCCTGTAAAGCCAAGTTTGCCTAAGTATCAGTCGTCTATCCTGCAGCCGGAGCAGCCCTCGCAGCTCTCCGCATCGCAGTCCAGGCGGGCATCAACTATCTTGGAGAGGATATCCATCTTGTCCTCATCGGCAGGGAGGAATTCCTCGTATTCGCCGTTTACCTGAATACGGAAGACGAACAGATCCCGTTCATCGTCATCAACTGCTGCAGGGTCTATCATTACGGCGTACTCCTCGTTCTCATAGTCGAAGTAATCAACTACCTCAAGCTCTATCTCGTTGCCTTCTTCGTCGTTGAATACCACTATATCCTTATCCAGATCTTCCATATTAAAAATCTCCTTTAAAAAATCTCCATATTACTGGTAAGCATATTTTACCTCATGGCGGCTTTTACCGCAAGCTAATAGAGAGATAATTGACATCGTGTTTACATTATACAAAAAGAGCCGCCTGCTTGCTCAGGCGGCCCTGTGAATATGTATATGGAGTTTTATCGGAAATACCGGGAAGAAAGCTTTGTATAAAGCCTATGGTTTTCTGTGTGCTGCTATCGCCTCCCCTCTGAGTGGCAACTTATGGGACTTATCGGAGGGGGGACGCCCGGCTTCGGTGAATTTACCGGGTAGGTATTGTTGCGTGTTGCTGTCATTGGGCTGTTATTGCGCCTCCTTTCCTTGAAGTGATTATATAATACCAGGGAGGTGTGGCGGAAGTTTGGCCCAAAGTTATACTCTTGTGGCGGTTCTATTAACGGTTTTCGGATTTTTATTTAAGCTTCTGTGAACCGGCGGGGGCGACGTCGAATACCGTCAGGGTATCGCCGTCTACGCTGAAGCGCACGTCAAAGCCGGAAAACTCAAAGCCGTACTGCTCCCCGTCCTGCTGGTATGCGGGCCGCGGGTCCTGGGAAAGGGCGGAAAGCAGCGCCTCCCGCTTGTCAGCGGGAAGGGCAATAAGCAGCTCCTCCGGAAAGGCCACCTGAAGGTTCTTTTCAAGTTTTTCTCCGGCAAAGCCGTCCTTTGCCTCCGGGTGGCTGTCGGTAAATGAAAGATATGGCTTTATATCGTATATGGGGGTGCCGTCCATAAGATCCGCTCCCTCCACTGTGAGCACATGGCCGAGGCCGGGACGGTTTTCCATGGATACCAGCTTTACCGAGGACAGCCCTATGGGGTTGGGGCGGTAGGGGGAACGGGTGGCAAATACCCCCATACGGGTGTTGCCGCCAAGGCGGGGAGGCTTTACGGTTGGACGCCAGCCCTGGCGTTCCACCATGGAAAAGCCCCATATGAGCCACAGGTGGGAGTAGCCCTCGATGCCCCGGAGGGCGTTGGCGTCCCGGTATTCAGGCTCAAATACCACGGTGGAAAGCTGTCCGCCCCCCAGGCTGCTCTGCCGGGGTATGCCGAATTTCTGCGTAAAGTCGCTCTTTATGCGGGCTATGACCTTTAATGTGAAGGTGTCGGCCATGGCTTACTTTTCAGCCCCGGGAAGCTCTGAGGTGCAGTGGGGGCAGCGGGTAGCCTCATCGGGTATTACGCTGAGGCAGTAGGGGCACTTGCGGGGCTCCTTCTTTTCCTCGGGCTTTTTTACCATATCGTGCAGCTTGTTCATGGACTTGACAAGCAGAAAAAGCACGAAGGCTATTATTATAAAGTTCAGCACTGAGGTTATGAATGCGCCGTAGGCTATGGAAGCCCCGCCGATGTTCAGGGCTTTATCGCTGAAGTTCTGCCCTGCAAGTATGCCTATAACGGGGGAGATTATGTCGTTTACCAGGGAATCCACTATGCCCTTGAACGCGCCGCCTATGATGACGCCCACGGCAAGGTCCATGACGTTGCCGCGCATGGCGAACTCTTTGAATTCAGCAAGAAACTTCTTCATATAAAAAATGCCCGTCCTTTCCAACAGGAAAAATCTACAGGCATTATTATATCACATAAAATCGGATAAGAGGTTGCATCCTGGTTATGAAATATATATAATAAAACTAGCCTATAAAGAGTGCGTTAGAGACAAGCTCGTTGACCGCACAGCAACCTGACTTATCAGTTAAGGTGCTAAAGCTTGAACGATGGGTCGTGCAGACAGCAATGCCCCATCGGACGATGGGGTTTTTTCGTACTCTTTATGCGGCGGATAAAGCATAAGGAGGATATTTTATGAAGCTGTACAGCAGGGCGGAGAAAAAGGACGCAGAGAAGATACTCGAGGGAGTGAAGGCCGCTTACGGCAATCCAGACCCTATCAAAACACACGGCTTCGCCGGCACGTTCCTGTTTTCGCCGGGGGATGTGTATCTGTCGGACAGGATATGGGGATGGGTCGAAGCGCGCAGCGGCTGGAAGGATATCATAGAGCTATGCCTGAGGCGGTTCTGCCGCGAGGATTACGGCTATATATCACCAAGCGACAGAGACGAGAACACCGAGAGCCGCTATTTCGGCAACGGAAGCTATATGTTTGCCCGCTATTGCTTTAATGATATCTGCATTAAAATGCGGACATACTGCGGCTTTGCGTATATATGTGAGGATAGCGAATTTGATCTTCCCGAGGATACATCAAGGGAAAAGGCCCAGAGTATGTGCGATCAGGAATAATGCAGAGTATCATCGTGAAAAATGCGATATTTGAAAAAAAGAAGCTGATGCTGAGCATCGCCGCACTTTTAGCCGTTATGGGGCTTATATTCGCATTAAGGACGCTCTCGGCGCAGGGCAGGGCGCGAAAGGCAGGAGGCGGCTGCTGCGGCGAAGTATAAAGAGGCCTTGGCGATCATGGACGGGGGGAGCATGGACGAGGCGCTCGGCGCGCATAGCCTGCCTGCCGGCGGGGACGGAACGGTACCCTAATCCCCGTCGTACTGTCTTTTGACGAGATACACGCCGATCACCACCGCGGCCATGCCGAAAAGCTCCGTGACCGTCGGCTTTTCGCCAAAGAGCAGTATGGCGTATACCGCGGCGAAGGCGGGCTCGGACAGGCATATGACCGATGAAAGATTCACGCTCAGGCTGTGCTGGCAATGGGCAAGGAGGTTCTGCCCTATCACCTGCAGCGACAGGGTCATTCCCAGTATGGGCCATATCTCGGCCCATGTGCGGGGCACCTCTGGCCCCTCCGCGAACGCGCCTACTATAAACAGCACTGCGGTGGTAGATATGCTGCATACGAACATTATGGCGCTGGAGGATACGCTGCCGCTGGCGCGGTAGGTAAGCAGTATGTACGCCGAGTAAAACACGCAGGCCGCCATGGAGAACAGATCCCCCTTAAAGCCGGACTCCGCCCCCTCAGCCTTTCCCAGCATCAGCAGCACAAGCCCCGCCACCGCTACGGCAGCGCCGATGAGGAAGTGCCTCGGCACTGATTCCTTAAAAACAAAGCGCGATACCGGTACTATCACAAACGGCGTGAGGTTTACTATCAGCGTGGCGTTTGCTACGGAGGTATACGAGAAGGCGGTATTGTAGAGCGCAACGTCCCCCGCAAGCATGACACCCGCCGCAAGCAGCATCAGCCAGTCCTTTTTCGTCAGGGCAGGCAGTTCGCTGCGGCACATAAGATACAGTACGGGCAGGGCAAAAAGGCAGCGCCACATGCCTGCGTTTATGGGCGATATGACGCTGTACCTTACGAATATGCCGGAGGCGGCCAGAAATGCCATTGAAAGCAGCTCCAGCAGCACATATTTTGTTTCATTGCGGCGCATGTTATCTTACCTCTGATGAAAAGTATGGAAGGGTATCCCGTATCGCTTTGACAGCCCGTATATTATAGCACCGCGCCCACATCCGTATCAATAACAAAAAAGCCACCCGTCAAATCGGATGGCTTTTTCTGGAGCTGATACCCGGATTCGGACCGGGGACCTCGTCATTACCAATGACGCGCTCTACCAGCTGAGCTATATCAGCACACATTGCTCGCGAACGATATGTATTATAACCAATCTGCGGATATAATGCAAGTGTTTTTTACAAAAAATGTGCAGCGTGAAACATAAGCGGACAAAACGGTTACTTCTCCAGCCTGCCCAGAACCAGCTTGTATCCGTCCGCCCCGTAGGTGAGGCAGCGGCTCACCCGGGATATGGTGGCGGTGGAGGCGCCGGTGACCTCTGCGACGTCTGAGTATTTGCAGCCGTCGTTAAGGAGCTTTGCCACGTGCAGCCGCTGAGCCATGGCCTGCACCTCGCCTATTGTGGCCACATCCTCAAAGAAACGGGCGCAGTCCTCCTCCGTCTTCAGGGAAAGTATAGCCTTGAAAAACCACTCCGTTTCGGGGGTGGTAAGCTTGTTACGGTACATTGCCTTGTCGCCTCCCGTCAGTTTTATAATGTAATTATATCATGACGCTTTAGTTATTTAAAGTGCGAAAAAGATTCAGCCTGAGGAATCAAAAATCAAAACATAATAAGCTGCTTTTGATTGACCGGAGGGCTTGGTGTGATGTATGATATAAAAAGATAGTTATGTACTTAAAAAATCTTTGTAGTTTATTTTGAAAACAAAAAAATACTGACGGAGGCTGTTTCATGACAAAGTATGCAAATAACATAGGCGTAAGGGTACCTGAACTGCTGCTCCCCAACAAGGACGTGGATATGACCAAGTGGGCCGTAGTAGCCTGCGACCAGTTCACCTCTCAGCCGGATTACTGGAACGAGACCGAGAAGATAGTTGGCGACGCGCCTTCTACTCTCCGCATAATGCTGCCCGAGCTGTATCTGGACAAGCCGGACGAGGCCGAGCGCATAGCCTCTATAAACGCCCACATGAAGGAATACGTTGAGAAGGGCGTGCTGGAAAACAAGGGCGAGGGCTTTGCCTATGTAGTCCGCTCTGTGGACGGCAAGACCCGCAAGGGACTGATCGTGGCGCTGGATCTGGAGAACTACGACTATACCAAGGGCTCAACCACACTTATCCGCGCTACCGAGGGCACTATAGTCGAGCGTATACCTCCCCGCCTTCGAATAAGGAAGGACGCTCCGTTGGAGATGCCCCATATACTGGTACTCATAGACGACCCCGAGCGCACCGTTATAGAACCCATAGGCGAGAAGCTGGACAAGACCGAAAAGCTGTATGATTTCGACCTTATGCAGAAGGGCGGCCACATAAAGGGCTACCTCGTAAAGGACGAGGGCCAGATAAAGGGCGCGATCGACGCCCTCACCGCTCTGATCGATAAAGACGCATACGCCAAAAAGTATAACACCGATCAGGCGCCCCTGCTCTTCGCCATGGGCGACGGCAACCATTCCTTCGCTACCGCAAAGGCCAACTGGGAGCGGATAAAGGCCGAGAAGGGCCTCACCGCAAAGGACGAGCACCCCGCCCGCTACTGCCTGGTAGAGCTCGAGAACGTACATGACGACGGCATAGTATTCGAGCCCATTCACAGGGTAATATTCAACGTAGGCGATAAGGCCGTTGAGTGGATAAGCAACAAGCTGACCGAGCAGAACGGCAGCTGCGAAGTCAGGAACTTCAACAGCATAGACGAGCTCCACAAGGCCATGGACGGCAAGGCCGGCCACGTTATCCCCTTCGTGAACGGTAAGGGAGTAGGCTGCTTCTATGTAGAGCACCCCGCCGCTCAGCTTGAGGTAGGAACACTTCAGAACGCCTTGGACATACTCATCAAGGAGACTGCCGGCGCCACTATCGACTACATACACGGCGCTGACGTGGTTATGGACCTGGGTACCAAGGAAGGCAACATGGGCTTCCTGCTGCCCCCCATGGACAAGAGTGCGTTCTTCCGCACCGTAATATTCGACGGCGCGCTGCCCCGCAAGACCTTCTCCATGGGCGAGGCCAACGAAAAGCGTTACTATCTGGAGTGCAGGAGCATAAGCGACTAAGCCCGATAAAAGCCAATAAAAGACAGCAGGAGCGGAATTTTCCCGCTCCTGCTTTCGTATGCGCTTTAATTTGCGCTTTAATTTGTCAGCTCCCAGGGTATCTCCAGCGTCATCAGCTCGTCCTGAGGGGCGTTACTGTAGCGTCTCTTTTTCTTTGATATGTCGTCAAAGCGCACTTTATCGTCCAGCACCGGCGAATAGGTGTAGCAGTTTATCACGCCTTTTTCCTCGTCCACGTCAAAAAACATCATATAGCCGCTGCCGCCATGGTCGTCTGCCGCCTGATAGTTGCATATCATCTGGTATGCCTTGCGGTCCGGTGTGCCGTCGCCGTCGTCGTCGAATTCCTCCGGCACGCAGGCTATGTTGTAGCGGTGACCGGAAAGCACCATGTATACGTTGAAATACTTTGAAACTATCTCCTCTCTGAGCAGCCTGCCGTCTGCGAGCAGCGTCAGGTCGGTGTCAAAGTAGGCGTGGGTGCAGAGCACGGCCACCCTGTCCGGGTACTGCTCCAGCACGCTCTTTATCCACTCTATGCCGTCCTGCTCAACGTGATAGCCCATGTATATGAAGAGATACCTGGTACTGCCTGCGTCGATGAGGTCATAGTGGCCGCGGTTATCCTGAAAGCTTCCTCCATAGCATTCCCGGTAGCTTACCTGCTTTTCGCCGAAATAACGGCTGAAATTATCGTAGAGGGCGTCGTCGTGCTTTACGTCGTGGTTGCCGGCGCAGACCCCTGCGGGTATATTGGCGATGGAGGCCATGGCGCGCACGGCGTTTTCCCACTGGCGCTCGCTTCCATAGTTGTTTATAAGGTCGCCTGTATGGGCAACGTACTTCAGGTTCAGCTCCTTCTCCGCGTCCCGCAGATAGGCGGTCATGGCGTAGAAGATATCCGGGAATCTGTTGGAGTAGTGCTGTGTGTCGCTCATCCATGCGATGGTATAGCGGCTCTCCGGCTCCTGCATAGGCTCGGCCGCGGCGGCAGGCGCGGGAGCAGCTGTGGGCGGGGGTTCCGGAGATACGGCAGGCTTGGCGCAGCCCTCCAGCGTCAGTACAATAAATAAGGCGGCAATGCCGCATGTAAGTTTAATATATCGTTTCATAAAAACAATTTTAACACATGAAGCATTGCATTGTAATAGTGAATTATTGATGAATTATGGGGGAAAAGGAAGGGCATTATTTGACAAGGGGGGCTTTGAGTGTTACCATGTGGAAAGAAAAAATAAGGAAGGCAAAGGCCGCAGATGTTAAGCAAAAAAGAACTCGGAAAATTCAGGGACGCCCGCGAGGAGCTGCATAAAAAAGACGAGCCTTACAGGCGTGCGGCAAACAGCGACTTCATAATATACCTGTTGACGCTCATGGCTGTGGCAATATTCATACGCACCTTTATATTCGAACCGGTGCAGTGCATAGGCGACTCCATGTATCCTACCCTCATGAACGGAGAGGGCATGTTCACCGAAAAGCTCACATATACCGTTTCCGCGCCGCAGCGCGACGATATAATAATCTGCCGCTACCCCTATCACACGGAAAAGTGCGTCAAGCGCGTCATAGCCACTCCGGGTGACAGAATAAGCATATACGATGGGGCTATCTACCTTAACGGCCAAAAGCTGGACGAGAGCGCCTACTGGGACGGCTACATAGAGGACAGCGATATGCCGGAGGTAACGGTGCCGGACAAGTGCCTGTTCGTAGTGGGCGATAACCGCAACCACAGCGGCGACAGCCGGCATGTGGGCTTCATACCCTACTGTCAGGTGAAGGGCAAGGTGCGCGCCGTAATGACGCCATTCTCGCAGGCACGCTGGATCTGATAGAATCAAACGCGAAGGAGACGAAAGCTCTTTCGCGTTTTTTGTTATACGCGCTGCTTTTGGAAATATACTCAAATCTTATGGTAAAGGGCAATTGTAAAAGGGTTGTGCAAGGTTATATAATATTAAATTAGGTCAAAACTGCATATTTATATATTTTTTTGATAAAACAAGGGGGAAAAAGGGAATGAAGATAGGCTTTGACAACCAGAAATACCTTTCCATGCAGTCAGAGCATATTATGGACAGGCTTGCCCAGTTCGGCGGCAAGCTGTATCTGGAGTTTGGCGGAAAGCTCTTCGACGACTTTCACGCTTCCCGCGTGCTGCCGGGCTTTGAGCCTGACAGCAAGGTGCGCATGCTTCTCCAGCTGAAGGACCAGGCTGAGATAGTCATCGCCATAAACGCGGCGGATATCGAGAAGAACAAGGTGAGAGGCGATCTGGGCATAACCTACGATCTGGATGTGCTCAGGCTCATAGACGCATTCCGAAGCATAGGCCTGTACGTGGGCAGCGTAGTACTCACCCAGTACCGCGGACAGAGCGCCGCCGGCGTATTCCAGCGCCGGCTGGAGCAGCTCGGCATAAAGGTATACCGCCACTATCCCATTCCCGGCTACCCCAACGATATAGAGACCATTGTCAGCGACGAGGGATACGGACTCAACGAGTACATTGAGACTACCCGCTCTCTGGTGGTGGTGACCGCCCCCGGCCCGGGCAGCGGCAAGATGGCTACCTGCCTTTCCCAGCTTTACCATGAGAACAAGAGGGGCGTCCGCGCGGGCTATGCCAAGTTCGAGACCTTCCCCATATGGAACCTGCCTCTCAAGCATCCGGTGAACGTTGCCTACGAGGCCGCCACGGCGGATCTGAACGATGTGAACATGATAGACCCCTTCCATCTTGAAAACTACGGCGTCACCACCGTAAACTACAACCGGGACGTGGAAATATTCCCGGTGCTCAACGCCATGTTCAGGCAGATATACGGCGAGTCCCCCTACAAGTCTCCCACGGACATGGGGGTGAACATGGCGGGAAACTGCATAACGGACGATGAGGTATGCTGCGAGGCCTCCCGTCAGGAGATAATACGCCGCTACTACGCCGCCATGTGCTCTGCCCGTCAGGGAATGAGCGACAGCCGGCCTGCTGAAAAGATAAAGCTGCTCATAAACCAGCTTGGCATAACCGTAAAGGACAGGCCCGTAATAGACGCGGCGGTAGCCCGGGCGGAGCAGACCGGTGAGCCTGCCGCGGCGATACAGCTGCCCGATGGCGAAATAGTCACCGGCAAGACCACTAAGCTCCTTGGCGCTTCTGCTGCCGTGCTGCTCAACGCGCTGAAGCGCCTGGGCGGGATACAGAAGGATATGCACCTCATATCCCCCATAGTGATAGAGCCCATACAGGATCTGAAGGTGAATCACCTTGGCAACCACAATCCTCGGCTGCACATGGACGAGGTGCTTATCGCCCTTTCCATATCCGCCGCCACCAACCCTACCGCCGAGGTGGCCATGCGGCAGCTGGATAAGCTCAGGGGCTGTGAAGCTCACTCAACGGTCATACTTTCCGGCGTGGACAGCAGCACCTTCCGCAAGCTGGGCATAAACGTGACCTGCGAGCCCAAATACCAGACAAAGAAGCTGTATCATAAGTAAAAGCAAAAAAATAAAGGAACGACAGCTCACGCCGCCGTTCCTTTTCTATGCCTGTTTATCACACGTTAAAACGGAATACCACTATGTCTCCGTCCTGCATGACGTAATCCTTTCCCTCGCTGCGGATAAGGCCCTTCTCCTTGCAGGCCGCCATTGTGCCGTGCTCAACAAGGGTATTGAAGTTCACTACCTCTGCCCTTATGAAGCCCTTTTCAAAGTCGGTATGTATCTTGCCTGCCGCCTGGGGGGCCTTGGTGCCCTTGACTATCGTCCATGCCCTTACCTCCTTGGGGCCGGCGGTGAGGAAGCTTATGAGGCCCAGCAGGGAATAGCACTCCTTTATGAGCTTGTCGAGGCCGCTTTCGCCTATGCCCATCTCCCTGAGGAAGTCCTGCTTTTCCTCGGGGGAAAGCTCGGAGATCTCCTCTTCTACCTTTGCGCATATGGTCAGGGCGCCTGCCTGTTCGGCGGCTGCCGCCCTGTACAGGGCGTCTACCTGGGGCAGGTCACGGCCGATATCGTCCTCGGATATATTGGCCACATATATGACGGGCTTGGAGGTGAGCAGGAACAGGCCATCAACGTATTCCTTTTCGTCGTCCGTTAGCTCCATGCTGCGCACCGGCTTGCCGGATTCAAGATGCGCCTTTATCCGCTTGAGAAACTCCACCTCGGCCAGCAGCTTCTTGTCGCCGGACTTGCTGTTCTTTTCGGCCTTCTCTATGCGCTTGTCCATGGTATCCATGTCAGCGAATATCAGCTCTATATTTATGGTTTCCATGTCGCGGACGGGGTCTACCGAGCCGTCCACGTGGACTATGTTCTCGTCCTCAAAGCACCGCACTACGTGAACTATGGCGTCCACCTCCCGTATATGGGAAAGGAACTTGTTGCCAAGACCCTCGCCCCGGTATGCGCCGCGCACAAGGCCGGCTATGTCCACGAACTCTATTGAGGTGGGGGTGTATTTTTCGGGGTGGTACATTTCGGAAAGCACGTCCAAGCGGCTGTCCGGCACCGCCACCACGCCCACGTTGGGCTCTATGGTACAGAAGGGGTAATTGGCGGCCTGTGCCCCCGCCTGGGTTATGGCATTGAAAAGTGTGCTTTTGCCTACGTTAGGAAGTCCTACTACTCCGAGCTTCATATGCTTTGTCCTCTCCCGACGGTGAATTTATTAGGGTATGTACCTGCTGGTACTTAATAATTATATGTTCCCTCCTGCGCCTTGTCAAACCGATGCAGGGGGGATATACTTATTTATATGGAAAAACTCGAAAGCAAAGTAAAAAGCGCCATAGACAAATACGGCCTCATAAATAAAAACGAGAGGGTGCTGGTGGGCCTGAGCGGCGGCGCGGATTCGGTGGCGCTGCTGCATGTGCTGCTGAAAATAGCGCCGGAAATGGGCTTTGAGCTTTGCGCAGCCCATCTGAACCACGGTATAAGGGGGGCGGAGGCGTATCACGACCAGCACTTCGTCGAGGAGCTGTGCAAAGGGCTGGGGGTACCGCTGGTCTGCGAGGAACTGGATATACCCGGTATAGCCAGGGCGGAGGGCAAGACGCTGGAGCAGGCGGCGAGGGAGAAGCGCTATGAATTCTTCCATAGGGCCGCGAAAGAACTTGGTGCGGATAAAATAGCCGTCGCCCATCACATGGACGATCAGGCGGAGAGCATAATGCTGCACCTCATACGGGGCAGCGGCCTGAAGGGGCTCATGGGCATGGAGCCTGCCTACGGCAATATAATACGCCCGCTGCTCTGGGCCAGAAGGCGGGAAATAGAGGAATACGCAGCGGATAACGGCCTGAGCTACTGCACCGACAGCACCAACCTTGAGCGGGACGCCAGCCGGAACAGGATACGCCTCGACCTTATCCCCTACATTCAGGATAACCTGAACCCCTGCTTTGTGGAGGGCCTGTGTTCCATGGGCGAGCTGCTGCGGCAGGACGAGGAATATCTGGACGGGCTGGCCCGCGACGCACTCAGGGATGCAAAGACAGAGGAAGGCTACGACAGGGCCAGGCTTGCTGCGCTGCCGCTGCCCCTAAAGAGCCGGGCCATACGCATTGCAGTGTTCGAGGCGGGAGCCACGGCGGATGTGGAGCGCTGCCACATAGAGCGCATAATGGACATGCTTACGGCAAAAACCGGTGCCCATGCGGATATACCTCACATAAGCACATGGGTGAGCTATGGCAGCATCTGCTTTGGAATCCGGCAAAGTGCCGATGAAGTGGACGTGCCCTTCAATATTGAGGGGGAAACCCGGTTTGCCGGAGGTTTTTTCTTTGCAGAAGCTGTCGAAGGTGGTATAATAAAAAACAATACTGTCGCCTATATTGACAGGGACAAGCTGCCTGCCGGCCTCAGGGTGCGTACCCGGAGAGATGGGGACAGGTTTCAGCTCATAGGCTCGGGCGGCAGAAAGAAACTCAAGGACTTTTTCATAGACAGAAAAGTGCCGAGGGATCAACGAAATATGCCCATACTCTTTTCGGGAAGCGACGCCCTATTCATACCGGGCTACGGTATTTCCGATAAGGTAAAGGTGGAAGAAAACACGAAGCGGGTGCTTCGTGTAACGTACGTTGCGGAGCAGTAAACAAAAAATTTTTAAAATAACCGGGGGTTCAACATGGCAGAAAAGACCGATCTTAACAAGATAGTGGATAAGGTGCTGGTAAGCGAGGAGGAGCTGCAAAGGCGCATAGCCGAGCTGGGCGCTCAGCTTTCGGAGGATTACGAGGGCAAGGACGTAATATGCGTCTGCATACTCAGGGGCGCCGTCCACTTCTTTTCCGACCTTGTGCGGCATATGACTTGTATGACAGAGCTGGACTTCATGTCCATATCCAGCTACGGCAACGGAAAGAGAACCTCCGGAATAGTGCGCATAGCCAAGGATATGGATACCAGCATAACCGGCCGCCACGTGCTCATAATCGAGGATATAATGGACAGTGGCCATACTCTTAAGCACCTTAAGAAGGTACTGGAGGCAAGAGAACCCGCCTCCCTTAAAATATGCTGCCTGCTGGATAAACCTTCCCGCAGAGAATGCGATATCACACCGGACTATACCGGCTTCGTCATACCCAACGAATTCGTGCTGGGCTACGGGTTGGACTTCAACAACTTCTACCGCAACCTGCCCTACGTGGGAGTTCTCAAGCCGGAATATTACGAATAATAAAAAATTACGTAAATTCATAATTTGTTAATAAAATCGTGGTTGGCCGCTTGTTGACAAAGCGCCGATCATGACGCAAAATGTATAAATCAACATATTGGATCGATAGGTAAGAAGTATGAATAAGGAAGAGGAACGGATAAACGAGCTGGAAGAAAAGCTCCATCAGAGCCAAGCGAAAGCCGGAAAGGCTCAGGAAGCTGTGGACAAGGCCCAAAGCACCCTCAGAACCGTAAAGGATATGGACGCGGCGGAGAGCGTAATAACCGCGGCGGAGCAGGCCTTTGAAGCGGCAGAGGCCGACCTCGCCCATGCCGAGGAGGACATCGAAAGAGCCGAGGATGAGCTTAATGAGGCCAGGGCGGAGGAAACGCCCGATGGTATGGACGATATAGACGATTACAGCGAGGACGGGCAGCCCAAAAAGAAGGGCAAGGCCGGCCTTGTCATAGGCATAATAGCCGCGGTGGCCCTTATAGGCGCGGGCGGATGGTATTATTATACAAACTTTATACAGGGCGCAAAGCAGAACGAAGAGCCCGCAGCAGATAGCCAGCCTCTGGAGATGCCGGACCTCACATACGAAGTTGCTGACGTAGCTCAGAGCATACTTAAAAATAAGGGCATCGATGCCGACATACTGTTCGTATCCTCCGAGAAGGTGCCAAAGGGTCTGGTCGCCCTGCAAAGCGTAAGTGCGGGACAGGAGATAGACGGCGACGAAAAGGTGACGGTGTACATAAGCCTGGGCCCCGCTCCCACGCCCACCCCGGAGCCCAGCCCCCTGCCTACTCCTACGCCAAAGGCCAGCCCCAAACCCCGCAGGACCAAGATACCCGAGATAGTCATACCTCAGCCTGTAGTGACGCCCTGCCCCGTTGGGTGAGGAGGCTAACCTTGACAGCCGGTTCGGCTGTGAGAGGGCGGAAGCCCAGACAATGCAAATGCGGAAACCAAGGAAACATATAAAGCAACATATAAGGAGAAGATACCATGAAGAAGTTGTCCCTGATAATGGCTGTGCTGATGGCAATAGGCCTGTTCGCCGGCTGTGCGCAGCAGGAGAACGCCGAGCAGCTCCCCGGCGATGAAGAAGCTCCCGCCAAGGAATATCAGTATATCACTGCCGACGAAGTAAAGACAATGATAGAGAATGGCGACGAAAAGGTCATAGTTGATATACAGCCTGAGGAGTACTACGCCCAGGGCCATCTGCCTACCGCCATCTCTACCTACGCATATCCCGCGGATACGGATGAGCTGAAGGCCAAGCTGGATACCGCCCTCGAAAAGATAGATGAGAAGGAAGGCCCCGTCATTATAGTGGGCCTGGGCGGCAAGACCGGCGCGGAAAACGCCTACGACTACTATGCGGAAAAGGGCGTTGACGAGAGCAGGCTGAGGATACTTGAGGGCGGCCAGATGAGCTGGCCTTATGAGGAGCTCAAGTGGTACAACATAGATTATCTCTATATCGCTCCCGATGATCTGGTAAAGCTGCTTGAAGAAAACAAGAACGTCATGCTTATAGATATCCGTCAGAGCGAATATTACGATGCCGGCCACCTGCCCGGCTCCATACCCACCTATTCTTTCCCCAATACAAACAAGGAACAGTGGGACGCTCTGGACGAGCTGAACGAGCAGATAGAAAAGACACTTGACCCCATAGTGCTCATCTGCATGAGCGGCACCAACGGCGCGTACAACGCCGTAAACCACTGGGCTACCAAGGGCATAGATCCCCGCAAGTTCTACATACTTGAAGGCGGCGGCACCAACTGGCCCTATGGGGATATGCTGGAAGTGACCCCCAATTACCAGTACATCACCCCTGATGAGCTCAAGACCAAGATCGAGGCCAAGGAGGATATGCTGCTGCTCTCCGTACAGACAAAGGACAGCTACAAGGAGGACGGGCATCTCCACGGCTCCATAGAAACCAAGGCGTATCCTGCCAATACCGAGGACTTTCGCAAGAGACTGGATAAGGTAACGGATAAGCTTACCGAGAACGACCTGCCTATATATGTGATGTGCATGGAAGGCAAGGGCGGCGCGGAGAACGCCATAAGCTACTATGTAAACGAGAAAAAGATCGACCAGACCCGCTTCTATATTATCGAGGGCGGCATAAAGGGCTGGCCCTTCCCGGAGATGCTGGAAAGCAGCAAGACAGAAGCAGAAGAGTAATACTTTTTTCGAAGAAGTGGCTAAAGGCCACTTCTTCGAGTTTTTTTCGAGTTTTGCCTCTCGCAAAAAACATGAGGTTCCGCCCCGGGAAACGGGCCGGAACTGACCCGCTGCGGCGGGCCTCCGGGCGGCAAAATCCGCAAAGTACGAAAACCTCTGGGTTTTCATCCGTTCTGAC
>ENA-ORMS01001292-ORMS01001292.1-human-gut-metagenome-genome-assembly--contig:-NODE-1292-length-20949-cov-2.721116_pt1 | contig 20949 bp, 10 predicted proteins | sample MGYA00242104_ERZ508997 | MGnify/ENA primary metagenome ERZ508997 (study PRJEB26280, sample SAMEA2338704) | human gut metagenome | biome: human gut; feature: human-associated habitat; material: faeces... | reverse complement strand
CTTCGTATCGGCAAAGTAAATCACCGTTTGTCCGGCGGCAGACATGCGTTCGGCCGTGCGTGTCAGGCGTTCGTCTGTCGGGATGCCGTTCCGTTCCAGCAGCTTAAGGTTTCCGGCATAATACGTCTGGCCTTGGCATACCGCCTTTGCCCCCATTCCCGTCAGGCTTTCGAAGTCCTGCACGGGGAGTTCCCGTCCTTGGATATGGCCGACGACGGCTTCGGCCAAGGGATGTTCCGACTGTTTTTCCAAACTGAAGAGAATGTCGGGCAGGCCGGCCGGGCTGTCTTCCGCCCACGTCATTTCCGTCACCGTGGGATGCCCTTCCGTCACCGTTCCCGTCTTGTCCAACAGGATGCTGTCTATCTGCCGCGCAGCCTCCAAGCTTTCAGCGTCTTTGATGAGGATGCCGTGTTCGGCTCCCTTGCCGATGCCCACCATGATGGCTGTCGGCGTGGCCAGTCCGAGCGCGCAGGGGCAGGCGATGATGAGTACGGTGACCAAAGCCAACAGGCCGTGCGTGAAACCGTCCGACGGGGCGAGTGTCCACCACAAGGCGAACGAAAGAAGGGCGATGCCGATGATGGTCGGTACGAATATGGCCGCGATGCGGTCCACCAACCGTTGCACGGGGGCTTTGCTGCCTTGCGCGTCCTGCACCATGCGGATGATGTGGGCCAGTACGGTGTCGGCTCCCACTTTCTCGGCACGGAAACGGAACGAGCCCCGTTGGTTGATGGTGCCGGCGAAAACGTGCGACCCTTCGCGCTTGGCCACGGGCACCGGTTCGCCGCTCAGCATGCTTTCGTCGATGTACGAACTGCCCGCGACGATGATGCCGTCCACGGCAATCCGTTCGCCGGGACGGACGGAGACGGTCTGCCCCCGTTGCAGGTCGTCGATACTGATTTCACGTGTTTCCCCACGGTCGTTCACGATGGTGACCGTACGGGGTTGCAGCCCCATGAGCTTGCGGATGGCCGTCGAGGGGCTGCCCTTGGCCCTTTCTTCCAAGAGCCGCCCCAACAGGATAAAGGCGATGATGACGCTCGCCGCTTCGAAATAGACGTGAGGTTCTACGCCCCGTGCCGTCCAGAATTCCGGAAAGAGCATGTTGAAAAGGCTGAAGACGTAGGCAATGAGCGTACTGTTCGACACCAAGGTGTCCATGTTGGCCGTGCCGTGCCGCAGTTGCCGCCAGGCGTTGCGGTGGAAATCCCGTCCCAACCAGAGGACGATGGGGGTGGACAATGCCCATGAGATGAGGTCGGCGTATGGCATGTGCATGAAAAACATGCCGATGACGGCTACGGGCAGGGCGAGGATGATGGCCCAGACGGTGCGTTGCCGCAAGCGTCGGTACTTCTCGTCGTGCGCCTGTTCCGCCCGGTCTTCCAACTGTTTGCGGTCGTCGCCCACCAACAGGTCGTAACCCGCAGCCTGCAAGGCCGCTTTCAGTTGTTCGGGGCTGCACTGTGCCGTGTCGTATTCCACGGTAGCCGTGGCCGCCGCGTAGTTGACGGAAGCCGTGCGCACCCCCGGTTGTCCGTTGAGGGTCTTGTCCACCCGTACGGCGCAGGCGGCGCAACTCATGTCCAATACGGGGAACGTCCTTTTTTCTATGTGTATTGTGTCCATTGTGTTTATCGTATCTATGGTTGTAGGGTACAAAGATAAGTACAGGGTCTGCAAACTGTCTTACAGAATTATGGCTTCTTTTTATATGTTTTAGTGTGAGTGTTATATTTTATCCAACGGAATGCGTGCCCGCTCTTTCTGTTGCCGGTATTGCCGTGGAGTACATCCGGTCTGTGCCTTGAACTGGGCACTGAGGTGGGCGGTGCTGGAATAGTTCAGCCGATCGGCTATTTCGTTGAGGGTCAGTTCACCGTAATCCAGCAGTTCCTTGGCACGTTCGATTTTCTGGGCGATAAAGTATTTTTCGATGGTCGTGCCTTGCGTTTCGGAAAACAGCTTGCTGAGCGTACCGTAATCGTGGCGGCACTCCATGGCGAGGTATTGCGAAAGGTTTGTCCGCAGGCGGTTGTCCTGATGGTGCACGAGTTCGATGATGAGACGCTTGATATGCTCTACGGTACGGATGCGCGGGTCGTCTATCAGTTCGAATCCCAAGGGGGCGAGGGCCTCGCGCAAGGCTTGGCGTGCGGTCTCCGCGAGAGGGGCGGAAAGTTCGGCCCGTCCGAGTTCGACCGACAAGGGTATCAGCCCGAGACGTTCCAGTACGCTCCGTACGACCATGACGCAACGGTCGCACACCATGTTCTTGATGTATATGTTACGGTCTGTTTCCATAAAAACGTGCAGCCTATAGACTGCAAAGATAATGCAAATAAGCATAGCGGCGAGGATATTTGTCGTATCTTTGCGCCACCAAGACATAAAAATATGAAGAACGGATTGTTGGAAGACGGATGCGACCCGATGGGGCAGGCCATCCGTGACTATTATGAGACAGGCAGGGCCGGTCGCCTGCGGGTGTTCTCCCCGCAGTTTGACGAAGACGAGATGCCGGTCGGCACGTTGTTCCGTGAAGAGGAGGATATGCCGCCATTGGAACTGAAAGCTTTGGACTTGTGTCGCGGGCGGGTGTTGGATGTCGGTGCCGGGGCTGGCTGCCACAGCTTGGCCTTGCAAAGGCGCGGGTTGGACGTGACGGCGGTGGACATCTCGCCGTTGTCGGTGGACGTGATGCGTCGGCGCGGGGTGAGGCAGGCTTGGGAGGCGGATGTCTTCGACGAGGCTTTCGCCGGATGTTACGATACGGTGCTGATGCTGATGAACGGTTCCGGCATCATCGGGCGGCTGGAACGCATGCCCTTGTTTTTCCGTCGTATGAAGCAACTGTTGGCACCCGGCGGTTGCGTGTTGGTGGATTCCAGTGACTTGCGCTATATTTATGAAGACGAAGAAGGCGCGTTGGACATTGACCTGAATGCCGGTTACTACGGTGAGTTGGATTTCCGGATGCAGTATAAGCGAGTGAAAGGCGCACCTTTCCCGTGGCTCTATGTGGACTTCGACACTTTGGCCTACTATGCGCAAGAAAACGGTTTCCGTGCGGAACGGTTGCAGGACGGGGAACATTATGATTATCTGGCGCGGCTGTCCGTAGCGTTATAAATACAAGAGACGGCCTCCTCGCGGAGACCGTCTCTGACCAACCTTCCTTACCTCGTCCGTAGATGGAGAGAAAACGGATGGGCAAGGCTTTTTGTGAGATTACTTTCTCTCTTTGTCATTATTTTGCACCCTGTGCAATGGTGAACGTCATGTCTACGTGATCGTCTGGCATGTTCGTGATTGCGCCCCACGGAGAATCGGCACTGATACGGATGGTTACCGTGTAGGCCGTGGCGAAAGACGCTTGCTTGGCATCGTTCGTGAACGAGACTTCACCGGTAGAGCTGTTCACGTTGACATATTGGTCGGTAATGGTCGCTCCGGTCTTCGGGTCGATGACATGGAATGACGGGGCGGTCATGCCATATACATCTGTTGTGAACGGATCCTTATTGAAGTCGGACAACCAGTTGCCTTTATCGTCTTTGCCGGTCTTCACCTTGGCACCGTTTTCCCATATAGTGCGTCCGGCGACATCAACCCATTTGGCACCTTCAGCCACGCTATAAGTCTTAGACAAGTCGGTGACGCTCATGGCCATCTGAGTCGGGTTCGTCCATGTTCCGCTCAATGCCTGTACGCTGATCTTGCAATGGGTTGCGCCAATCTTCGTACCGTTGTAGTCCAAATAGATTTCAAACTCAACGACTTTGCCGTTATATTGGGTCTTGTCGTAAGTAAGTGCCCTGGTGGCAGAGTTGTAGCTGACACCGTCAGTATTTGTGAGGCCCTTGGCATTGATGACGAGGGTGAAGCCGAGGTCGGCAGCCTGTTGGCTCAATGCGGCATAGTCGGCGAACAAGTCTTCGGCATTGAACGTGTTGCCCACGCCTTCCACCTTGTCGGTTGTGCCGTCAGCCCATTCAATCTGTGGTCTGTATTCGATGGTCTGCCCGTCTTCTGTCCAACGGGTCGGGTTCTTCTCGATTGCAGTGACAGGATACTGCATCTTGCTGACGTTTACATGGATAATGTAAGAGTCGGTCTGCGTGGTACTGCTGTTTTCTTCCTTCAATGTGATATCGAGTTTCTTGGCTTCACCGGTATTCATTTTGGCAGGAACGACGATGTACAGCGTGTTATCGTTTGCTACCTTGTCGGTTGCTGCAGGCATTTTTTCCAAGATGTCTTTACCGGTCATCAGGCACAACTTGGTCAAGTCTGCCGGTTCGTTTTCATCGATAAGCTCCATGAAGTCACCGCGTGACAGTTCGGTTGCTTTGATGATTTCGTCCATTTCGTCGCTGCTCAGGGCAATGAATTGGATATCCTTGTTCCACGTCAGTTCCTTGGTTTCCTGTACGTCATGCTCTACAACGCGGCGTGCGATGGTTACTTCTTTGTATGCCGGAGCCTTGAGTTGGAACGAACCGAAGTCGGCCACGGGGGTGACTGTGACTTTACGTCCGATCATGGCATTCGATGCATTCGGCAATGTAAGTTGGCCGTTTTCGATCTTGAACCAGTTATCGTCGCTCTTGTCGTCGTTCGTCAACGTGGACAGTTCGTAGGAAATCGTAGTCGGAACGCCGTATTCTCCTACCATGTCTTCCACGATTACGGTACCATCTTCGGCCTTGCCTACGACTTTGCGGTTCTTGCTGTAGTCCAACATGCTGTTGCTGCCGTCCGGATTCATGTAAGGTAAGCTCGTTGCGGAACTGTTATCGTTCGTGATTTCAATGGTTTTCACCTTGTCCGTCACTCTCGTTGCCTTGAAATAGGTCGTGGTCAGGTCCGTGTTGTCCTTTGCGCTTCCCGTGCTTTCTTCGCCTTCGGCAGGTTGTGGGTCTACGGCCTTAATGACGGCGCAAACGGCCCAAATCTCATTCTCGCCAATTTCTGTCTCTACGGAGTATTCGATGATGCCGGATTCTGCGTCGACTAAAACGGGGGCTCCTGCCGTCTTCACTTTAGAGAAGCTTTTCTTGCTGATTAGCGAGCCGTCGAAAGTCAAGGTATATTTGGCGTTTTCTCCTATGAAGTCGTTGGCTTTAGAGGCCGGAGACACGCGGAATTGGATTTTGTTGGATGCTATGCCTTGTGCCACCGTCTCGTATTTATCCGCTGTCGTGAGCTTTTCGTTGTACACTTTCAGCACGGAAGACTTCAACAAATAGCCTCCTTCTTCGGTAGAAATAAGGTTCGGGATGTACACCACGCTTTGAATCATGTCGAACTTGGCCATTTCGGCTTTCAGTGCGTTGAATTGTTCAACCAAGCCCGGGTCGCTCGGGTCTACGCCCGGCGTTTCGCTGCCGCTGCCCGTCAATGCTTCTTGCAGCTCTTTGATGTCTTGGCAAATGTCGGCAAAGCTGCTGTATCCCGTGCCGGTCAGTAATTCGGTCACGATAGTGTTCTTCCATTCTTCGAGGGCGGCCAGACGGTAGAGGATGCTTCCGGCTTCCGTTTCCTTGCCGATTTGTTGTTGCAGGGTGGTAAGTGAACTTACCGTGGTGGGCAATGCCTTGATGGCTGCCAAGATGGCCGGGTCGGAAATAGTCGTGGCCGCTTCTTCGCTGATTTTAGCTATCAGGTTGTTGATCTGGCTTACGTTTGCAGTCAGTTTGGCCAATTCCTGCCCGTTGTTCTTAATCCATTTCTCTACTTCCACCAAACGATTTTCTACGTCGGTAAGGTTTGTTACGGCCGCATCCAACTCAGACTTGATGCTGTCCACGGTAGCTTGGTCGGCTTTGTCGGCAATGGCTTTCTCCAAATCGGTACGCAGGCTGTTGACCTTGCCTTCCAACTCAGTCTTTTGTTGCTGAAGGTCGCTTTGGGTCTTATCCAAATCGCCTTCTATTCCATTTACCTGTGCAATCAGTTCGCTGACCTGAGAACTCAATTCGCCGATTTTGGTGATGTCGTTCTCTGTGATGGCTGTTTGGAGTGCAGCCACGGTTTCCTGTAAGTCCTTCACGGCCTGTGCGTCGGCTTTGCCTGCTGTCAGTGCGTTGATGTCCTCCTGTAGGGTGGCTTGAGCTTCTTGCAAGGCTTTCAGGGCTTCTGCGGTTGAAACATCTACCGTTTGTTTCAATGCGTCTACTTGCGATTGTAGATTGGCAATGTCATCATCGTAATCTGAGCAGCCGACCCAAACCGGGGAACTGGCAATCAATGCGCAAAACATCGCAACACTAATAAACTTCTTCTTCATAATAAAACAAATTAATTAAAAAATATATGTTCTCTACTTTCCTGTTTTTAGAATCATATTCTTTTCTCTCTCTATGCAAGAGGTGGAAAAAGGGAATGTAGGCCTGTCTATTATATGTGAGTCATAGTGCTTTAGAACCATCTTCCAAATCTATTCTTTCGTGTTTTTTTAGTAAATCATTTGTTTTTTCGAGAAAAAAAGACCGATTATTTTGTGGGTTTAAGTATTTTATCTACATTTGCATCGGATTTATCCACCTCTTGCATAGAGATGGAATAATAATATTGAGGATATATTGCTGAATAGGAGAGCGTTGAAGTTTTTGTTGAAGACTGCCTGATTCGTTTCTTTATTTTACTTCTTCTATTTGCCGTTTCAAATATTTCTCTTGTTGCAGCATCAATGTTGCGGTGGTCCAGCGAAGTGAGATAGATGGAAGTGGTCTTTTCATTGGAATGCCCCATAGATTCGCTGATGACGTGCATCGGGATATGAAGCTTTAAGGCTTCCGAGGCCCATGAATGCCTCGGGACGTAAGAGGTGAGCGTGGCTTTCTCTCCTAACAATTCGGATAGCTTTTTTAAATTGAGATTGTATGTCCGTAAGGCTGAGTCGTAAACGGACTGTCGGAATTCTGTGGTTTTCATTACGGGGAAAAGAAAGTCCGATTGGGGAGAGGCGTATTTATTGATGATGGTTCTCATGATTCTGTCTACCTTGACAGAGAGCAGGCGTCCGGTTTTACTCCGATAATAGGAGAGGCGTCCGTTTTGCAGATTTTCCTTTTTTAGTTTGGCGAAGTCTATGAAAGGCATACCTTGTGCGAAGAAGCAAAATACAAATGTATCGCGACTGAATTCCATACTTTTATTGAGCTTCTTATATTGCATGAGTTTGATGATGACATCGATGTTTACAGCCCGTTTTCGGGTTTTGTCTACTCCCGTATAGACGTTGCCGAAGGGGTCTCGAAGTTTCAGATTGAGCATGGCAATTCCTTTTTTATAGGCCGCATGCAATGTGCGGATATAAAAGGAACTGCTGTTTTTAGTGATACCGCGTTCGTGTTGTAGGTAGGTTTCGTAAGATGCGATTAATTCTTCGGTGATAGATTCGAAGCTTACAGAGCGACAGTAGCCTTTGGTTTGGAGGAAATGTGTAAAGGAACGCAGGGATGATTGGTAGTTCGCAGATGTTTTGATTTTGTTGCGCATCTTTTTTTCTTGGATTTGATTTTGCATGAAAGACAAGAAGTCGGCTTTCTTGCTTTTACAGATTGTTGATTTCTTCATTTTACGATTTTTTGTGTAAGACAATACTGTGTTTTTTACTTTATCTTGCAGAAAAAAACAGACTGCCTTTAGGTGACAGTCAGATGGAGGGCGGACAATATAAAAAAGAATCCTTCTTGCCGGATGAACTCCATGCAAGAAGGATTCTTTTTTTAGGTAAAGAAATAAAAGAGCCTTGTTTAGAACAGCTTTTCCGGGTATTCTCCTGCTGCTACCAAGGAGGCAATCTTTTCTACTGTGGCTTCACGGTCGGCAGCGTATGTTACACCGAACCATTTGCTGGTAGTGTCGAGCACTTCTACCGTAGCGGTACCTTCGTTGATGAGCTTATTCACCATCAACGGGATGAAGAACTCGGCTTTCGGATTTTCCATGTTCTTCGGATTGCTCAGAAACTCTTTGAAATATTCTTCGCTATGCTGGAAGTAGTCGGGAGTGAAGCCCCACATGTTCATGCTGACCGGTACGTTCTCTTCCAACGGAATCCATTTGCCTTCTTCGTCTTTGTAGCAGATAGGACCGTCCACACGCATGATTTCCGTACGTTCCACCACATCTTTCAAGTGATGATGGTCGTCGTACATGCAGACACCACGTGCAACGGAGCCGTTTTCGCTGAGCGTATTGCAGCAACGGAAGCCCACCATGGCGTATGTATTTTGGCAGCCTTCCGGCAATTCGCTCAGGAACTTGCCGATGGTGGCGAATGCGTCGCGGCCGTAGAAGTCATCACAGTTGATGACACAGAACGGTTCTTTGATGACATCTTTACCCATCAATACGGCATGGTTCGTACCCCATGGCTTTACGCGGCCTTCCGGGCAAGTAAAACCTTCGGGCAGTGCGTCCAGGCTTTGGAATACCAACTCAGCCGGAATCTTTCCTTCGTATTTTGAAAGGATTTGTGTGCGGAATTGTTCTTCAAAGTCTTTGCGGATGACGAAGACAATTTTGCCGAAACCGGCACGGATGGCATCATAGATAGAATAATCCATGATAGTTTCGCCATTAGGACCCAGCCCGTCCAATTGTTTCAAACCGCCATAACGGCTGCCCATACCGGCAGCCAATAAGAAAAGTGTAGGTTTCATATTCGTTCGTTTAAAAAGTTAAATATTTACGTTCTGTATTGCAAAAGTAGCTTTTTTATTTGAAAAAGTCGTGTTTTCGGCTTCTTTTTTTAAGCCCTTTGAACTGTTTGGGAAAACAGGAGGGGCCGTCCGTGCTACAGCCCGTTTTAGAACGGATAACCTACGGCAAAATGGTATCCCAGACTGTCTTTGAATTTCGGCATGTTGTAATAGCCGCTCTTTCCTGTGTCGTAAGGAGCGTGAAGTCCCACTCCGACATCGAAACGCAATACGAGGAAATCGAGGTCGCAACGAATGCCCAATCCGGTGCCTAAAGCCAGGTCTTTGCCGAATCTTGAAATGTCGAACGTTCCTCCCGGGCGGTTTACGTCTGCATCCAGAAGCCAAACGTTTCCAGCATCCAGGAATACGGCTCCGGAAAGCATAGAAACGATGGGGAAGCGATACTCGGCGTTCATTTCGATTTTGAAGTCTCCCATTTGGTCGATATAGGAATAGGCCGACGCGCCCGGAATATAGCTACCCGGTCCCACGCCGCGGACGGTGAACGCACGGATACTGTTGGCACCACCTACGCTGAAGAGATCGTTGTAAGGAGCTGCGGTAGAGTTTCCGTAACTGAATATCACGCCGGTTCCCACTCGCGTGGCGATACTTGTACGGGGGGTAAGGCGGAATTCTTCTCTGAACTCAGCCAGAAAACGGATATACTGTGCAAAAGGCACGTTGAAAAGTTTCTTGTCTTTTTGGTTGAACGGTTTACCGAAAGCGGCGTAAATACCGGAAGTGATGTTTCCGCTTTCTTTCACTTCAAAGATGAAAGTACGCGGATTGCGTGCCTTGCGCGGACTGGAATAAGTGAAAGTGTATCGCATGGAAGGAACGAACTGGTCGCGCATACTTACGTAGAGTGCCTGGTTGACGTTCATGATAGAGTCGAAAGTGGCGGTTGTACTCAACAGTTCGTCGTAATCCAAGCGGAACGGGACGAATTCGTGTTTGATTGTAGGACGCGCTTGGTAAGTATAGGCCGCCCGTGCGCTCAAAGACACCATGCCGAAATAGTTGGCCCGGTTCATCCATGTAGCATCCAGTACAAACGAGGTGCTCGTTTTGGCGCGTCGGGAGAACTTACGTGCCCCGGGAAATATCAGTCGGGGATAGTCCAACGACAATGAAGTACCGTATTCGTAGGAGTTGATGACGGAACTACGTCCCTGTACGGTGGAGTTGGTTTGCCATTCGTATGATCCGTGTACTTCGAATTTCAGCTTTTCCGCTCCTCGGAAAGCATTGCGTTTGGACATGCTGAACGAGAGTCCCGGACCGATCTGCCCATTGCTTTTAGAGGTTACCTTTGTGGTGAACTCCCCGTCGTAGGGTTTGTCCAAGATACCGGTGATTTCGATGTCGAGCGTATCGTTGAGTGCAGTGGTATCACGTGGAACGTATTTCAGGTTTACCGTGCTGAACACATTCATTTCCGAGAGTTGCTGTTGTACGAAGCTCATAATGTCCTGTCGGTAGAGCATGCCTTTCCGATAGAACAGATTACGCCGGAGGGCACCGAAGCGCAAAGGGATTTTGCCTTTCTTTCCTCCGTCATAATATAAGGTGTAATCGCGAAACTGTAGCGTGTCGGTCAGTTCATAAGAATCATTATTGAACAGATTGACGGTGGTCCGTCCGAGGTAATACCTTTTGTTGGCCGATGCGGGAATGCCGTCGGCCGGTACGACTTGCAGTTGTACGAATCCCGGACGCTGTATGGTATCGGCACGATAGGTGATGTATTCCGGTTTGTAGTAGAAATAACCGGAATTACGGAACATGTTATAAATACGGGTTCTTTCGGCATCGAGATTGATTACGCTGAACGGATCACCGCTGAAAAGGGTACGTTGCCGGAACGTTTCCCGTATCAGGCTGTCGCCCACAGCCGGAAAGCGCAGGTAGGCTATGGAGTCCAGACGAAACAGATTGCGCGGTCTGACAGTATAGCTGATTTTGGCCTTTTTGGGGTTCTTTTCCGGTAGGATTTCATAATCCACGGTACCGTTGAAATAACCGTAGTTCCGGAGTGTGTTTTGTGCTACGAGTGCGCGGGTTTTCGGATTGACGGTACTGATGAAGACCGGAGTACCTGCAAACGTATCGAATAACCATTTTGCGAAGCGTGACTTCTTGCCCACTAAAGCGTTGTATATCCACAGTCCGGTGGGGAATGGAATACGGTAGGACGAACTTCCGAACAGAGCGTTGTTCGGGGCGTAAGCCAGTGCCGCATCCACTTCTTCCTTCGCCGTTTCATACGCTTCCTCTTCGATACGTTGCACGGCGGCGATGGAGTCCTTTTGCTCCTGAGTCAATTCCTCTTTCCGTTTCAGCACAGACAAATCTCTTTGTGTGAGTAAATCGTCTACAGCTTTGTAAGCATCGGCCAGAGAGGTAATGACTCCCTCTTCCTCCTTTTGTTTAGCCTTTTTCTTGGCTTTCTTTTTCGACTTTTGGCCATAGTCTATTTCCTTGATACCGGTGTACAAAACCTCTTCTTCGGGAAGGTTCTTGGTCGTTGAGCAACCTGCCGCCAGACCGTAGCACAGGATCACACCACAATATATCTTCAGTCTTGTCTTCATCATTTCTTCTCTTTTTCGTGTTGAGGTTCATTCTTTTTTCTGTTCTTGAAGATAAACAGTTCCCCTAAGCGTGTCATTTTACGCCTCAGTACGAGACCGGCTCCCATTTCGGTGATTTCGCCTTCCAACAAAGATTCATAACTCTTGTCGTAGAATAGGGTGACGTAACGTGTGGCACTCTTGTCCAAGCGATATTCTAACGATACATTATCTATCAACGACTGGCCGGTGTTTTCCACATTCTCGCCCGTAGACACCTTACCGCCCACGATGATGCTCACACGGTTGCCCCAGAAGCGTTTGGCAAAGCGGAATGAGTAATCCGTGCGCTCCGTTCCTTCGGCCGTAGTTTCCTGGTCTACGCCGAGGCTCAAGTCTATGGTTTCAAGAGCCTTGCCTGCAATGTTGGTGATTTCGCTTTGTAACAAGGCGTTCAGGGCATTGGTCGTAGAGAATCCTCCGCTTTCATTATCTCCCAACAAGTACATGCCGGTGGCCAACATGGTGACGGCCACTTTCCCGCGCTCCTCTATCGACATGGCTGCGAGTTGGTTCTGCACGGTCATGTCTTCAGGGGCTGCGATGGTAAACTCCAGCCCCATGTTTTCCAACGTACGCGTGATGGACAGCCCCACTTCGAAGGAAACAGTGCGTGGGGTATCGTTTTCCGTCACGGTGGCACGCATACGTTCGGACGCCGAGATGTTCAAAGTAGGATTCAGGATAGGCCCGTTGAAATCCACATAACTGCCCGAGGCGATGGTGAATGTCTTCAAAGGGATAACCGGAAGTGAGTATTTCATTTCTCCGTTCAGCACCGTATAACGTCCGGTGAGCGTCAGTTCTCCCTGCGGAGTATAGTTCATGGTCAGCTCGCCGCCCCCTTCCAGATCAACGTATTTGGAGCGGTCGGCACTCAGCAGGCAGTGTACCTGTGTACCCTGGTCTATGCTGATTTGCATCATCACGTTCATGTTCATGGGCTGTACTTCTTCCTGGGTAGCCACGGTCGTAGTATCGCTGAAGTCTACGAACGTGACCAGGCCGCTCAACCGGTCTTCCGATGAAAGCGGAGTGTCTTTCAGCACGTACGTCACATCGGTGCTTCCCAATACCCCCAAACGTCCGTTGATGTTGATATTGTTCAGATTCCCGGCCATCCGTGCATTGACATCCACGTACACTTTTCCGTAGGCCGATGCCTGTTGGGTGCGTTTGGCGTTGATGAGTTCGAAGTTGGATGCATTCATTTTCAGGTCGAGCAAGATATTATCGAAGTTGGCGAAATCCACCGTTCCGTCGAACACGAGCGGGTTCTTTCCTGTGGAATATACGTTCAACTTGTCTAAATTCAGGTGGCTTTGCCTTACCTTGATGGTATCATCCTCCAGACGCAGGTTCAAACTGTACTCGGATGACGTTATTTTCATGGCTTTGGTGGCCAGCCATCCTTCTACGACGGGTCGGTCGGTCGGGCCGCTCACCTTCATGCAGCCGTCGGCCATACCGCCTAAAGCCGCCATCTGGTCCGGGACAAAACCGTTGGCCAACGACAGCGGGAATTCTGCCAAATCCAAGTCCGCCTCTATCGTTCCGCTTTTGCCGTTGTCTTTGTAAGCTCCTGAAAGCGTCAGGACTTCTGCTTCGTTATGCGAAATACGTGCATCTACGAAATGCGTCCCGTCGTTGTTGGGCAGGTAAACCATTCCCAGGCCGATATTGCCCAGTGGTGCATCTTCGTACGCCATGTCTTTCACCGAGACGTCGGCTACGACGGACAGGTTTTCCTCCGTTTGTATCAAGTGGGCGTCGGTTTGCATTAATCCGGAGATGCGTGGAGCGTACGGAATGACAGCGGTCAGTTCCTTTAGGTTTACATGGTTCAGGTTGACAGACAGGTCTTGCAAGGCTTCCGGATTGGGCGTCGAGTAAATCCTGGCTCCCGTTCCGTCGTCGGCGAGCATATTCACATCCGCTTCCACCCGCCTGTCGTTCCCCAGGAATATGTAGTTATTCTCGTTGATATCGAATTTTCGATAGGCGATAATCGGATGAATTTGTGAGAACACAATTTTGATGCCATTGTCTTGCACGTCGGCTCTCAGCCCCAGATCCACTCCTTTTTTACGCTTGTCGTCCAGATAAATCAAATTGATTCCCGCTCCGGTGGAGTGCAGATAAGCATTCAGCCGGGACTCGAATACGAATTGTTTGTTCTTGGGGCCGTTTCGCACCCGTCCGTCCATTTTTACGCCGGTCGTATCCTGAAAGATGTGCATCTGTATCGTATCCAGTAAGATGCCTCCAGCATTCATCGTGTAAATATGGCCGCCTCCGTTCAGGCCGATTTCGGGGTCGGCATTCAGGTTCAGCTTCAATTCGTTGAGAGAGTAGCCCATAGCCGTCAGATAGTTGGCCACGGGGTTGTTTTTTCCCGACACCATATTGAGCGTCATGCGTGGCAGGAAAATCTTGAGTGAGTCCTGATTCAGATGCCGGCGTTGCAGTTGCTGGTCGGCCACAGCCATGAATTCTTCGCTTTTTTTCATCAGCGTCTCATAGCCGTCGCGGCCGTCAAGATGCAGTTTGAAGTCACCGGCCGAAATGTCGGCATACGTAGTGTCCGGGAGAGCCAGCACATTCATGGCCAAATCTTTGGGGCGGAATACCGAATCCTGCATTATGAGAGAGATATCCGATACCGTTCCGTGTACCGTATGAGCGTTTTTCAGGTTCGTACTGCCGTCCATGTGCAGGCACATACCGGCCTTGAACGGTTTGTCTGTCAGTCGCAGGGCATACAGGTCGATGCTGCGCATATCCATACTGAAAGTCAGGTCGGTATTATGTCGGCTCAGCAGCGCGTCGATTCTGGAACGCATATCCAATAGCGGGTTATGGCTGTCGAGTGCGACGTGACCGTTGCCTTTTTGCAATCCGGCATCCAGTTTGATGTCACTGAGATGCAGTTGTCCGTATTGCAGGCTTTCTAATGTCATGTCGGCCTGCATCCGGGTATGCCGGCTGAAGAAATCCGTCCCGACGCCCTTGGCAGATGCCGTGAGGGACAGGCCGTACAGGGAATCTTTGGGTAAGAAGTGATGGAGTTGCAGGTCCTTTATGGCCAGTTTCGCTTGGTAGGCCATGCGTGCTGCGTCGAATCCTCCTTTTACTTGCACGTTTCCTTTTCCTTCCCTTAAACGGAGGTCGGCAGTGTATTTTTGTCCGTTCAACCCCACATTCCCGTCCAGTCGCATTGGGGGCAGGGCTATGTCTTTCAGCGCCTCTTCTCCGGCCAATGCCCTCGCAAAATCGAGATTGCGTGTACGCAGGTTCAGATTCACGTGTCCCGACCTTCGTACGGAGTCCGCCAACCGGAACATCTTTCCGTCGGCTTTCAGTTCGAAAGCGCCGGCCAGCCGTGCTTCTACAGTCGTGAGGTTCAGCGTATCCAGATTTCCGTCGGCCGACAACCGTAAGATGACGGGGGAGTTGGGATAAGCCTTGACAAAGCCCGGGGGCAATCCTCCGGCAAACAATAATACGTCCTGTTTGCCCAGTTCTCCCATAAGCCGGGCGGACATTTTTCCTTGGGGCTGTTCGGCTACGGCGGAAAGGTCCATGTCAGCTTGTGTCCTGATGTAAGAATCCGGGGTGCGAAGTATCAGTCCGGGTACATGCAGAGAAGTGGAATCCATATTGAAGTGCCCTGTCAGCGAACGGATTTCCAGACCGCTTTTTTCTTTCATGTGCGTTTCGCGCAAAGCCAGTGAAAGCCCCAAGGCGTTTCCTTCGAATGTGATACTGTCGATGCCCAGGCCGATGTCCCGAAGTGCGATATGGTTGACATCCAGTCCTTCTGCGGTTTTCTCGTATGGCAGGTCGTAGAATAGCGAATCGGCATGCAAGTCGAAAGTTTCCACCGTGTACAAGGCTTGTCCTAAGTCTATGAGACCGTTCCGCAGGGCTGCCGTAAGGATTCCACCCGAAACGGTCATACTGTCGCCCGGCATGCTGAACCGTACCCGGGTGCGTGCCAGATCCACTTGCCCAAGGGCGATTTTCCAGTTCACCGGCGAACTGGCGGTCGTGTCTTCCGTCGTGGAATCGGTCAGAGCGATGGCCACGTCGGCATCCGAAAGCAGGGCCGTATTCACCGTCACCATTTCCTGCGGGATTTCTATACCGTGGGAGTTTACGAAGAAGCGTCCTATGCTTCCCTTGATTTCCACCCCGGCAATCATGGATTTGGTGTTGACTGCGGCACGGGTCAGTTCGATGCCTTCCACGTCAATTTCCCCGTGGAGCAGGGATGCGAAACTCAAATCCACGCTCAGACGTTCCACATCCAGCAGACTGTCGTCCTGCCCGTCTTTTATTTGCACGTCCTGCAAGTCGATATCGAAAAGGAAGGTCAACCGCAGTCGGCCTACATGCACTTTCATACCGGTGGTCTCAGACAGATAGGCCGTAGCCTTGCGTACGGCAAAATCTTGTATGGGGGGAAGATAAAGCAGTGTAGCCGATATGAAGAATAGTATGATAGGGGTGAGTAAAATGCCGATTACCCATTTCAGGATTCTTTTTTTCATAATCTCAGTTATAGTGTACTACAAAGGAACGGCTTTTTTTTGAATTCGGGAGGATTTTTTCACAAAAATAAAATAAAAACTCCATGAATTCATTATTTTTGCAGGATAATAATCGTCATCCGTCGGTTGCATGAATTTGAAAACTATGATTTATATCGCGTGCTGCATGGCTGTAATGTCTTGCGGTCCGCAAAAGAAGAAAGCAATGGAAGAGACTGAAGTACTGATAGAAACCTCTATGGGCGACATGAAGGTGAAGTTGTATAACGATACGCCCAAGCATCGTGATAATTTCATCAAGTTAGCCCGTGCGGGGGCGTACGACAATATTTTGTTTCATCGTGTCGTACGAGGCTTTATGGTGCAGACCGGAGACCCGGCCCTCAAACCTGGGGGAATGAAACCGGCCGTGGATACTGCGGCCTACCGTTATACGATTCCGGCGGAAATCCGTTATCCGTGCCATTTCCATAAGAAAGGCGCATTGGCGGCAGCCCGTATGGGGGATGACGTAAATCCCGAAAAGGCCTCCAGCGGTACGCAGTTCTATATCGTGACGGGGAAGACCTATACGCCAAGTTCGTTGATGGAGCTTTATTCGGCCATTTACCAAAGCCGGGTGGATACGCTTTACGAGGAACTTTCGCGAGGTCATCTCAAGGAAATGTACCTGATGCGCCGTCGTGGCGAAACCGAAAAGTTGGAAAGCCTGAAAGACTCTTTGTTGCATGAGGCGGAAGCAAAGGTGGCCGCCCATCCGCCTGTGCCGTTCGACGAAACGCAGAAACAGGCCTATACCACAGTGGGCGGTGCGCCCCATCTGGACGGAGAATACACCGTGTTCGGCGAGGTCGTGGAAGGACTGCAAGTGGCTGAGGCCATAGAAAAAGTGCATACGGCAAAAGAGCGCCCTTTGCAGGAGATTGTGGTACGTAAGGTGACGGTTTTGGAATAGCCGTCAACTGTATTTCACGTATCCTAAACGCGTATATTTCACGCCCTGACTCTCGTAATGTCCCATGACGCGGGCGGAAAGCGTGATTTCCATGCCGGGCAAAAGCTGGCGGCTGAAGCAACTCAATGCTTTGGGCGTCTGGCTTCTTCCGGCCGCTTTTTCGGTGAAAGTATAACGGTTTCCTTGGCTGTCTGCGGCCAGAATGCGTTGGTCGATATAAAAGTCCGGCTTGTAAGTGTCCACTTGCTGTTTGACATATAAGATTTTCAGTCGGAGGGCTTCCAGTTTTTCTCCTTTCTCCCCGACGTAACGGCTGGGCGAACGATAGGCAGGCCGTCGCGGGGGACTGAGTTCCGCGTGTACCATGGCAAAACATTGTGCGGTTTCTTTTAGTTTCAGGAGCTTTTTCTTTTCCGGTTCGAAGCGGTTGGCCATCCATAGCACGTAGTTCGGGTCGATGTAGTAGACTTCCGCGATGCGTTTGCCCCGGTATTTTCCGAAAGTCAACGTGTCGTAAGTCTGTTCGTAATAAGGAATGAAAAAAGTATTGTCCACCCACTTCAGGGTTACCTTGCAGTGCTTCAGCAAGTCCATGGCTTTGCCTGCGGCCATGACGAATGTATCGGCCAGCGTACGGATAAAGAGGGGAGGGCGTTCGTCTGTGAATATGCGCCACAAGGCATAATACCGCCGGTAAGGCGTAGCGATGCTGATGGCATAAAAACCGTTTTCGGATGTCCGTCCGGAGTTGAACGTCGCGACGGTAGCCGTGACGCGTGCCATGTCCGTTTCCGGAATCGGTTCGTAAAATCGTATGTTGTTCTTGATGGCTCCTTTCTACGGCATGTATCACCGTATGCAAATATACACAAAAATCTTGTTCTTTATGTATATGCAATAAAAAAAGTACGGTCGGATTCAAATAAAAGAGGCTTTGAAATTTTGTGGTATTTAGAAATGTTCATATCTTTGCACCACAAGAACCCGCCAAGCCTCTTTACAATGCTTAAATCGGCGGGTCGTTTTATTTTTATATGAGATATACCAAACAATATTCGTCTCCAACTGAACTTTTGGCAATTCTTCAATCCCGAGGATTGGACTGTTCTGATACGGAAAATGCCGAGAATATACTAAGGACAATAGGTTATTACAGGCTGTCCGGCTATCTTTATCCTTTTTTATCATTTCCAAAGACAGAACATTTGTATAAATCTGGAAGTACATTAGGCTGTGCACTTCATCTGTATGAGTTTGACAGAGAATTCCGGTTGCTTGTCTTTGACCAGATAGAACGTATTGAAATAGCTGTCCGTAGTGCCATTACCAATATAGTCTGTGCAGAAACCGGTGATGTGTTTTGGATGACCCGATCATCAACCTTTGCCAATTCGGAAAAATTTAATAAAACAATGTCACTCGTTGATAAGGAACTGCAAACAAACCGTGAAGATTTCATAGTGCACTTTAAACAGACATACGAAGATTCTTATCCCCCATCATGGATGCTTGCGGAGATTATTCCTTTAGGGACACTGACCCGTGTTTATGAAAATATTGCAAACAACCGGATTCGCAAGAAGATTGCACGATTCTTCGGCCTATCTGTTCCGGTTTTTATTTCATGGATGACGATTATTATGCTGACTCGTAATTCATGTTGTCATCATGCAAGACTATGGAACCGTTCTCTGTCATTGCGCGCCCTTGTCATGACAAGGCCACTGCGTCCTTGGGTAGGTGACGATGTGCGTCAGGGACGTGTTTTCTTCACGCTCTGTATCCTGAAGCATTTTGTTGATATAATCAGACCAAACAATCATTTCAAACAACAACTGATAGCTCTCTTATCCCAATATCCAATGGTAGATACAAGTGCCATGGGCTTCGTAAAAGATTGGCAACGGCAACCGCTTTGGAAGGTCTGATTGCTTAAGAATATTTACAGAATATGGTTTACACACATTTTTATGTTGGTAACGTTGACAAGGCATAGTAAATTGGGTGTTAAACCGTTCATGCTTAAAAAAATAGTACAGACAAAGGCCGTCAATTTAGGGTGATATTGAGTGCTGGGATGTCATTTTGTTACTTTTCGCATTTCAATTCGATTATGGAAAACCGCTTTCAGCTCTCTCTCTTAGGCGTCTGTTTTGAATAAATATTCATATTGCGAGCCGGTTATGCAATGATATTCCGTATATATGCAATTTGCCATGAGGAAGAAAATTTTTCGTTTGCAGGCGAATGAAAAATCATTTGCCGCAGAACGGTTTCACAGGATGGATAAAAACGGGGACGAATGCCTGGGAAAGGGTGGAAAGACAGGAGGAAAAGTCCGTTTTTTCCTCTATTTGGAGACCGGAAAGTGTCGTCATCCGTGTGTCGTTTTGCCATGATAATCCTGTGTAAGCTGACGGGTTTCCATGGGGATGCGGACGGTTGGGCATGCCAGATGTCCGAATGAAAGCCGGATCGGATACAGGCTGACTTTTTGTTTATGGGTAAACACGCGAGAATGGCGTATTTGCACCGATTGTTCAGTTGGGCTGCAAATACGACATTCTCGTATGCTTGGATTTGACTTTTTGACAGAATGTCAAATTCAGGAAGGAGGGAGCCGGATCCGCTTTCTACCGCTTGCCCTCTTGAGGATGGTTGAGGGTTTGTTGCCGTTGCACCAGTACCTCGGCACATTGGAGCATGGCAAAACCGTATTGCTTCATGTCGCGGAAAACCGGGTCGTCCTCGGCAGCCTGTACAGTCATACCCTCCGTGCGGTATCGGATTTCCTGTTGCGTGTCCGGAAAATAAAGGAACAGGCGTGACGAGTCCCTCACGCCGATGAGGTTGTCGGCTGTGAAATACATATAAGGACGCTTCTCTTTCAGCAAATCCACACCGAAATCGTTTTGCACGTAACCGATACCTAACAGGCTCAAAAGGGTCGGGGCCAAATCCACCTGCCCGCCGTAAGCGTCCACGATACGCGGAGCTATGTCCCGCCCGTAAATCATGAGCGGGATGTGGTTATACGATTGCGGGCTTTCGCATTCGGGCGTGCCCACCAGTTTGCCGTGGTCGCCCAAGAGGACGAACAGCGTGTTGTCCGCCCAAGGACGTTTGAGGGCTTCCGTCATGAAGTTCCGGATGGACCAGTCGGCATATTCCACGATTTGTTCTTCCGTCGTCCGGCTGCGCGGATGGAAGTAGGGCGGGATGATGTAAGGCGGATGGTTGCTGATAGTGAGCAGGACGCTGAAAAACGGTTGTCCGCTTTGGGCTTGCCGGTCGAGCACGGGCAGGGCGTATTGGAATAGGAAGTCGTCTTGTACGCCGAATCCGTTGACCACCTTGTCCGCCGGGTAGTTTTCCTGCGAATAAATGTCGTCGAAACCGTTGGTACGGAAAAAGGCGTTCATGTTGTCGTATTGGCTCTCGTGTGTCATGAAAAACATGGTGTCATATCCGTTTTCCTTCAAAACCGTCGGCAGTCCCGAATATTGTGGGATGTTTGTTCCTTTCATTGCGTTGCGGAACATGATAGATGGGAAAGAATAGAGCGTGGCGTAAAGACCGTGGTTTGTGTGATTCCCGGCAGAGTAGCAGTTGTCGAAACTGAGTGAACTGTTGAAAAGGCTGTCGAGTTGCGGTGTCAGATTATGTTTGTTGCCAAAATGTCTCATGAATTTTGCCGACATTGATTCCATGAGCACCACCACCACATTCTGCCCAGTCTTTTCTCCTTCGGGTTTGACAATTCTTGCCATCGGGGAAATGCCGTTCAGTCCCTTTCTGCCATAGAGACTTTGCGCCTCGCGAAGCGCTTCTTCTGGTGGCATCAGATTTCAGGACGGAGGTCGTCTAATGTGCTGTTGAGCAATGCAAAGGTTGCATTGACTCCCAGGTTGTTCAATACGGGGTTCGTGCAGAAATAAGCGGCACTGACTTTGATGGGGTTGTAGCCCAGGCGACCTCTGATGCCGATGAAACAGAGCGAGCCGAGAAACAGGGTCAGAAGGCCGATGGCGGTAATGTGCTTGCAGACCGACGGCTGCATGCTGCCAGTGGTAATGTCC
>ENA-ORMS01001291-ORMS01001291.1-human-gut-metagenome-genome-assembly--contig:-NODE-1291-length-20978-cov-4.507050_pt1 | contig 20978 bp, 21 predicted proteins | sample MGYA00242104_ERZ508997 | MGnify/ENA primary metagenome ERZ508997 (study PRJEB26280, sample SAMEA2338704) | human gut metagenome | biome: human gut; feature: human-associated habitat; material: faeces... | reverse complement strand
CAATCTTATAGGCTTCTTCGCCACCATTCTCCATCATGGACAGTTTCACTTTGTCTCTGCAATAATAACCAAACAAGCGCACTACATTAGCTGATTGCTAATAAGGAGTACCGAAAAAAGCAGAAAAAAGTATTGAAAAAGAGGCAGTCAGCCGCAAAAGTCTGTATGACAAACAGGTAAAAACGCGAGAAAACGCACTATCGGTCAGATGGTGCGTTTTTTCATGCCCGAAGGAAGTGACACCATGAACCAAGCGATTACCTTTGATTATTTCTACGGCGGGCAGTCAGACGCTTTCAGCTACTACCGCATCCCCCGGCTGCTGATAACAGGCCAGCAATTCAAGGGACTGTCCACGGATGCCAAGCTGCTGTATGGGCTGCTGCTGGACCGGATGGGGCTGTCGGCTCGGAACGGCTGGTATGACGAGCTGGGGCGCGTATATATTTACTACCCGTTGGATGAGGTGCAGACAGACCTCAACTGCGGTCACGATAAGGCAACCAAACTGCTGTCCGAATTGGACATCGGCAAGGGCATCGGCCTGATCGAGCGTGTCAAGCAGGGGCAAGGCCGGCCAGCCAAAATCTATGTCAAGCAGTTTACCACCACCGAGATCCCCCAGCCGCCAGCGCCGCCCCCGGAGCCGGAAGAACCGAACCCAAGACTTCCGAAAAGCAGCGGCCAAGACTTCCGAAAAACCGAAGTCTTGACTGCGGAAAGCCAGACTTCAAGACTGCGGAAAACCGGAAGTGCAGACTGCGGAAAATCAGACGGAAGTTATAATAATATAATCTATCCTGAAATTAGTTATCTTGATCCATCTATCCATCCATCCCACAGCATAGCGATACGACAGATGGATAGACGAGAGTGCTGGGAGGAAGTGAAAGAAAATATAGGCTATGAACAGCTCAAGGTACAGTACGGACGTGAGGACGCAGACGCGATCCTGACGCTGCTCACCGATACGCTGTGCAGCGCCAGCCCCACCATCCGCATCGGTGGAGGGGAACTCCCCATCGAAGCGGTGAAAGACCGTTTCTGGCAGTTAGACCAATCCCACATCGAGTATGTGTTAGACCGCATGAGGGAAACGACAACCAAAATCCGCAACATCCGAGGGTATCTGCTGACCGCGCTGTATAATGCCCCCGCCACGATAGGGCATCATTTTCAGGCAGAGGTGCAGCATGACCTATACGGGCAGTAAGTCCAGCAGACGCAGGAGGTGAAACCGTAAAACTGCATATTGCCCACCGTTTTGCGTCCCAACTTGGGACGCATTATTGCTATTCGGGAACCAAAAAGGAGGTATTGTATGCCCGAAACCAAAGAAAAACCCAACCAGAACACCATGTTTTCCACAAGCACCCAGCCACCTAAAACGGCGGACACCAAGGCCGAACCCGCCGCAGACGGTAAGAAGCTCACCGAGCCACCCAAGGCACCGGACACCAAGGCCACCCCCGCCGCAGACGGTAAGAAACCTGCCGAGCCGCCCAAAGCGCCGGACGCAAAGCCCGCCCCTGCCGCAGACGGCAAGAAACCCACCGAACTGCCTAAGGCACCGGACGGCAAGACCACCCCTGCCGCAGACGATAAAGGGGCTGCGGGGCTTGCCCAGCAGCCAAAAAGCAATGCCGCTGCTGCCCCGCACACCTCAAAAATTATGGATTCGCCCAAAGCGTCGCCGGGTACAGCGCCTGATGAAAAGACAGGAGCCGCCAAAGAAACCGCCAGCGGCCCGGACAAGGGCGTAAAAATCACACAGATCTTCGCAGACCGGCTGGAAAGACCGGACGATAAGGCGCTGAAAGACCTGCCTATCCCCAAAGAGGGCGAGGGCTTTTCTATCCGCCTGCACCCGGCTTATTTCTTTGATTTTCTGGACCATCCCTTTACCGTCAACCGCGAGGTGGACGACTACAAGGAGCTGTATGATTCCATCAAGGCCAACGGCATCAACGAGCCAGTCAAAGCCCGTCCCCGCGAGGGCGGTGGTTTGGAGCTGATTTCCGGTCCCCGCCGCCATGATATCGCCCAGCAGCTTAATTACCCTGTCCCGGTCATTATCGAACAGGTAGACACCAACGACGCCCAGATCGAGTGTGTGGACGGCAACCTGCACCGTCAGGATATTCCCACCTCAGAGCTGGCCCGTGCCGCCAAGATGAAGATGGAAGCACTGGCCCGCAAGGCTGGCCGTCGTTCCAAGATGGATCAGCTCACCGGCCCCAGCAAGCGCACAGACCAGATCGTGGCCGAGGATATGGGCATGAGCCGCAATCAGGTCAACCGCCTTGTCCGCATCGACTCCCTTGTGCCGGAACTCAAGAAGCAGGTAGACGATAAAAAGCTGCCGTTTAATACGGCGGTGGAACTGTCCTACCTGAAGCCGGAGGAACAGGGCAAAGTGGTGGATTTTATGAAAAAGGAAGAAACCGTCCCCACGCTGGCGCAGGCGACCCAGCTTAAAGAGGCCAGCAAAGCCGCGCAGGCAGCGGAAAAAACGGCGGCAAAATCCGCACCGGATAAACCTGCATCGCAAGCACCCAAGACCCCGCCGCAGGCCGCAGAAAAGAAGCCCGCGCCGGTGGATGAAAAGAAAATCGCGTCCATCGTCAAGCCCAAGGCCGAGCCGGAACAGAAATATACCTTTACCAGCACGGAGCTGAAAGAGTATTTCCCCAATGACCGCCTACCTACCACCAGTGAAGTCAAACGCAAGGTATTTGACGCGCTGGACTTGCAGAAACGGGCACAGGAGCGAGAGAAATCCAAGCAGGCGCTCAAAGACAGCCTGAAATCCCCAGCCAGATAACGAGTTTTGAAAGCGGCGCCGAAAGGCGCTTTTTTTGTACCCAAATCCAGAAAGGAGGGCATTTATCTGAATGTTTTAGTGGTAGAGCCGGACTATACGCCCTACGAAAAAGAGGTGAACGGCCTGCGTGAAATGCAGGCCGTTGTCGGCGGGAGCATCCAAGCCATCTATCCATACAAGGAGCAGGTTGCCATCGTCTGCAACGAGGAAGGCATCCTGAACGGCCTGCCGTTCAACCGGAGCATCGAGGGCGGTTATGGCGGCGTGTTCGGCACGTTTTTTGTCTGCGGGCTGGGTGAGGAATCATTCTGTTCGCTGACGCCGGAACAGGTCAAGACCTACAAGGAGAAGTTCCGCCATGCCGAAATCCTGATCGGTGCAAGGTGCAACGAGGTTGTCACGCTCAAGGTGGAACCCCGCGAGAAGAATAAGCCGCCCAAGGGGCATGAGCGCCCCACCCCGCCGGAGCGCGAGTAAGGCGGTGGTTTTGTGAACGATTACGAGGAAAAGAAACAGGCGCGGATAGACCGCTATCGGGAGAAAGCGGAAAAAGCACGCGCACAGAGCAGCCAGCTTTCCCATGAATCTATTTCCATGCTGGAGCATATCCCGCCCGGACAGCCCATCCTGGCAGACCATCATTCAGCACGGGGCCACCGGAAGCTGCTGGAACGGTCAGACCGGAAGATGGAGCAGTCCATCGCCGCATCGGAAAAGGCGGATTATTACGAGCACAAGGCAAGGGCGGCGGAGAACAACACCGCCATATCGTCAGACGACCCGGCGGCGCTGGAAAAGCTGCAAGCCAAACTGGCGCGGTTGCAGGAAAATCAGGCGTTTATGAAAAAGGTCAACGCCTATTACCGCAAGCACCAGACCTGCCGGGGCTGCGAGGGTGTTTCATCCGAACTGGCCGCAGAGCTGGATAACGGCATGGCGGACGCCTATTCGTGGGAAACCGCGCCCTATCCCGCTTTCGCCCTATCTAACAACAATCAGGAGATCCATCGTATTCAGGAGCGCATCAAGCAGTTAGAGCGCAATCGGGACATCGGTTTTCAGGGCTGGGAGTTTGAGGGTGGCCATGTAGAGGCCAACGCGGACTTAAACCGCCTGCAAATCTTTTTTGACGAGATCCCGCCGCAGGAAGTCCGCACGGAACTGAAAGGCCGTGGTTTTCGCTGGGCGCGGAGCGAGGGGGCATGGCAGCGCCAGCTCACCCGCGACGCCATCTATGCCGCAAGCCGTATTCCTGCGATCTGCCCCAAGGACGGCACAGACCCCCGGAAACTTCAGCCCAAGGCCAAAAGCAAAGACACACCGGAACGCTAAAGGAGGAACCAACCATGAGTATTATCAACGCCAGCACCACCAAAATGGAGGAAATCGAAATTGTGGGCATCCCCGCCCTGTATACCCCCTACAAGGTCAGCCGCCAGACCGTCCATCTGGGGATGTACTGCTATGAATTGCAGGCAGGACCGGAGGACTGGAGCCAGCCCCGCCGCCTGATGGGCGAGGTGAACGAGGGCTTTTTCGGCACTGTGCTCACCCCTGTCCCGGTGGAAGGCACGGAGGGAGATGGTCTTATCATTGGACCGGAAGGGTTTAAGGAGGAGCTGGGAATCGGATATTATACCCCTGCTGAATTTGAGGAAAAGTATCTCTCCCCCTACTATGACCCCCTGCGGCTGGAACAGATTTATGGAAAAGAGGATTGACCTGCTGGATTTCCTCTCCCGCGTGGTGCTGGAAAACACCCGTGCCTATCAGTCGGATTTTGAACAGGACGTAAAGACTCTGGTGCAGGCCGCGGAGGAATCCAACATGGAAAACCGCGTGTTCTACTGGATGAGCCGCCCCTGCGGGACATGGTGCGTGAGGGAACGGGAGGTATTCCTGCGGGACAGCGAAGCCTATCATATCTGGACGTACTATGAAGCCAGGCCGGAGGGCATCCGCGCCTACCGTGTCATTGTCACCGGCCGGCAGGACGGGCGCATCATCGGGGATGTGTTTCCCCTGCATTACAGGGAGCAGGTACAGCGTGTTATGCAAGCGGCCTTGCCCATCGCCACAGTGGAAGCTGCCTATCCCAACGGCTACATTGCCCGTATGGACTTTGACGAATGGGAGCAATGCCACGGGCGGCTTTGTGAGCGGTACGGCAGGCCGGTTCGCATCCGGTATGCCCCGGAAAATGAAGCCGAGCTTACCAAACAAATCATGCTGGAGCACCGCTTTCAAAAGGGCTGGAAACGCAAGCCCCACACGAAAACGCCGAACCCGCCCAGCCGGTGAAAGGCCGGAGCGGACAGCGGCGCCTGCGGCGTCGCTGTCCGCGCAAGTACGGCATTTGTGACACAAACGCCACTTGTCAGGGGGATGCCCCCCCCTGAAACCCCGCCCGTAATGCGTCCCAACTTGGGACGCAAAACCACCCCGCGAAATCCGTCCCAAGTTGGGACAGATAAAACCTGCAAACCGAAAGGAAGATGCCATGAGAAGAAGAAACCGCTGCATCGGCCTGTGGCTGAATGACGCAGAGCGCGAACGCCTGCTGCGCCAATGCGCCGCCACCGGCCTCAATGCAAACGCCTATCTCCGCAAGCTGATTGCCGGGGAATCCCCGCGCCCCCGCCCGCCGGACACCTACGCCGCCCTGCTGCGGGAGCTGTCCGCCATCGGCAACAATGTCAACCAGCTTGCCCACCGGGCCAATGCCCGCGGTGAAGCCACCCGCGCCGAGATCCATGCGGCGGCGGAGCTGGTGCGGCAGGCATACCAGTCCGTACAGGAGGCGGTGTAGGTGGCCTATGATAAGATCATCCCCGTCAAAGCGCGTCTGGATCACTGTGTAGCCTATGTGCTCAACCCGGAAAAAACCGGCCTTGCCGATGCGCTGGTCTACATCGAAAACATCGAAAAGACCGCCTTGCCGGATGGGAGCGCCCAGCTTACCACCGCCATCAACTGCCAGCTTGACACAGCCTTGCAGGATATGCTGCGTACCAAGCACCGCTGGGGAAAGGAAAACGGTGTGCAGGGCTACCACCTGATCCACTCCTATGCCCCCGGTGAGGTCACGCCCGCCGAAGCGCACAGCATGGGGGTGGAAATGGCGAAGCGCCTGTTGGGAGACAAATACGAGGTGATCGTCGCCACGCATTTAGACCATGACCACCTCCACTGTCACATCCTGTTTAACTCCGTGTGTTTTATGGACGGCAGCAAGTTTCGCAATACCTTTCAGGACTACTATCGGGATATCCGTGGAATCTCCAATGAGGTAAGCCGCGCCCACGGCTTTTCTGTCATAGAGCCAGAGGGGAAGGGCACGGCCTATGCAGAATGGGACGCCAAACAGAACGGCAAAGCCACGGTGCGGGGGCTGATCCGTCAGGATATCGACGCCGCCATCGCGGGAGCCTTTACCTACGCTTCCTTTTGGGCGCAGCTTGCCAAGATGGGCTATACCGTCAGGCACGGCGCAAACGTCAAATATGCCGCCGTCCACCCGCCGGGCGGCACGCGCTTTATCCGCCTTGCCAGCCTTGGGGTCGGCTATACCGAGGAAGATATCAAAAAGCGTCTGGCCGGGGTGCGCTCTGGGAAATCCCCAATGCCGGAGCCGCTGCCCCGTCAGCCGCCCCGGCGCTATACTGTCAAAAACAGGCCGATGCCCCACCGCCCAGGGCAAAAGCTAACGGGTTTCCGCGCCCTGTATGTCTATTATCTGTACCTGCTGGGCGTCCGCAAGCCAGCCGCCAGACGCGCCCCCGTGCCGTTCAGCGTCCGAAAGGAGGTCACGAAGCTGAACCGCTATGCGGCGCAGTTCCGCTTTTTGCAGGCGAACCGCGTGAACAGCGCGGAGCAGCTTACCATGCTGGGGGACGCCTTGCAGGCGGAGATCGACGCCCTGACCGAACAGCGGAAAGACCTGTACCGCCAAAAGCGGCGCGGGCTGGACGTGGAGTCGGAGATACAGGCCATCAACCAAATGCTGCGCCCCCTGCGCCAAAAGCTCAAAACCTGTGGCCAGATCGAACAGGCTGTCCCCCATATCCGGTCGCAGACAGAGCTTTGCAGGGACGCGCAGGGAAAGGAGCCGAACCATCAACACGAAAAAGCCATTGATAAAGCTGATAAAGCAAGACCTCGCCGGTTTTCTCTACTTCATCGGTGAACACCGCCCGGCGCTGGACGCGGACAGCCTTGCGCTGGATATCCGCAAGCTGGAACGCTGTGAAGCCGCGGACTATCTGTTTCTGGTGCGCCGGGAGAAATCCTATCTGTTCCCTGTGGAGGATGTATATGAACCGGAAAGCTACGCTTATCTGTGCTGGACGGCCTATACCCTTTTGCCGGATATGCCGGTGGACGCTTTTTATCTCCATGTGTCAGATACCGCCATGGGGCCGTCCGGGAGCGTCGTCCTGCTGGATTACGCGGAATCGGTGGCGGACGTGATGCACACGGCGGATTTTACGCCGGAGCAGCGCGCCGCCCATCAGCACTGGCGCACCCGGCATTGGCAGGGACACGCCAAACTATGCACCCTTGCGGGAATGACGGCGGCAATGGGAGGAGGTGAACCAGAATGGACGTAAGCGGCGAAGTAGCAGACCTCATGCTGAAAGAGAGCATCGAGGCCACGGAAAAGACGGTCAGGCTGACGGCAAGCGGCATCAAGAATGTCGCCGCCCTGCTGATCGCGCTGGCAAAGTCAGACCATCAGATCATCGGCAAAACCAGCGTCAGGAAGCTGACGAAAGACCCTGCCCCCGCCGTGGTGCTGCCCCTCAAGTCAGAAGATATAGATAAGTTTGCCAAGCTGGCCAAGCAGTACGGCGTGACCTACATCATTGCCCGGCCCAAGGGGAAAGACGGCGGGGACGTGGACATTATCTCCAATCAAAACTACGCCCCACAGCTTAACGCGCTGTATCAGGCCATGGGCTATCCGCTGCCTGAACAACAGACGCAGGCCAAGGAGGATGCGGCCAAGGAGGACAATGCAAAAAAAGCCGGCCCCCGCGTTCCACAAGAGAAATCCTCGCCAGAGCGCGGGAATGGCTCGAAAGTGCAGACGAGGACACCTGAACCCGCCCAGCCGGAGGGCAAGCCCTCTGTCCGGGGGCGTCTGGCCGCGCTGCAAGCGGCGTCCAAGGGGATGGAGAAATCCGCACCCGTCAAACAGAAAGAGCACGCTGAAAAATCACTACTATATGGATAAGGAGGAATTGTTATCGCTAATCTTGCGGATATCATCACACAGAAAAACGACAGCGATGAAAGATGGAAAACGGAACGGCAGGCCGAGCGCGACAACGCCACGGCCATGCAGGACGCGGGCATCGTGGAGATCGCCAGCAGCCCGGAGGCGTATATCCGGTATCTGGAGCTTCAGGGGGACAACCCCTATTACAGCCCCGGGAATATCGCCCTTGCCATGTTCCAGAAATCAGACGTGACCCAGTTCGGCACACGGGAGAAATGGAAAAGCCTTGGGCGCAGCGTCAAGGACAGCGAAGCCGGAAAGGGCTTTCAGATCTTCTCCCGCGGCACATTCGGCAAGGGCTATGTGCTGACCCCGGTCTATGATATCTCCCAGACCTACGGGCGGGAGGTCAAAAAGGCCGCGCTGGAAAACAACAGTCCGGAGATGGAGAAAGCCCTTTCGACCGTACTCAACTACTGCGTCGCGCCGGTCATCCTTGATGAAGCTATGGACTGTGCGGCCTACTATGACGCAGACAGGATGGAGCTGGCCGTTAATCCGGGTTACCCGGACAACGAGGCGTTTGCCGCTATCGCCGCCGAAGTAGCTCATTCACGGTTCCACGCCAAGGGCGTCAACGTCCATTACAGCCGCGCCGAGTGCGAGTTGGACGCGCAGAGCGTTTCCTGCATCCTGTGCCGCCGGTTCGGCGTGGAGCGCGATATGCCGGATCTAACCCATCTGGGCGAACTGTACGGCGGCTGGGCCATGTCGGAGGTACGGCAAGCGCTGGACTGCGTACAGAAGATGAGCAAGAACATGGTAAACTCCATCGAGAAAAATATCGCGCCGCCCGTCCATACGCGGGGCGGTCCGGTCAAGCGGCCAGAGCGGTGAGGTGTTATCCCCCTCTGGGGGGATATCCCGCCGCCTGCCCGCCGTCAAGGCCGGACGATTGCTGGCGCAATCGCCCGCGAGCCGCCCCCGCAAGGGGGCGGACCTTGACTGCGGCCATCCGGCAGGATTGTTGTCACCAAGGGGATAACACCCTCACAGGGCGCGCAATGCGCGCCCTGTGCCGATACTGGGAGACGGGCGCTCTGCCCGTGGGCTGGGTGCCTGCCGCTGCCCCCGGCGGGCGGGTAATGCGTCCCGACTTGGGACGCATTACGCCATCCACCGAACCCTTTGCTTTATGTCCCAACTTGGGACGTATTTTTTTGCCCTTTTTTCATTCTAATCTTATCAAAATTATGGAGGTAATACTGATATGACACTGAAAAAACGTGCCCGTTCCGCGCTGGCTCTGCTGCTGGCCGTGGTGTTGTTTGTCAGCATGGTGCCCAGCGCCTTCGCGGGCCAGCAAAATAGCTACCATGACCCGGCGGAACACTGGCAGGAGGCCAACGACCGCACCAATGAGCTGGATGTCAATGCGACCATCACCCACGAAACCTTCCAGTGCAGGGAGTGCAAGCAGCAGACCTCTTTCCTTGCCTTCCGCACCCCGGAATATACCCGTGACGGCCAGACGGCCATGAGCCGGAATGTCCGGTATTCAGACGGGACGATGATCGGCGGCGAAGGAAAAGGCGCTGTTTTAGACGGCGTACCCGGGCAGGACGCCACCTATACCGGCTACCACTGGACGAAAGCGGTATGTGAAACCTGCGGCGGCATCAATACCAATATGGCTAAGACGGATTACTGCTATCAAAACAATGTGTACTGGCTGTATGACTGCGCCAACAATTTCTTTGAGGATTTGCCGGATACGGAAACCATCGAGCAGGTGGACAGCAAGTATCACCGCGTTATCACCACCAGCGGCGAATACTGCGGCTTCTGCTACGGCACGAACAAGGAAACCAACTCTGCCTTGGAGCGGCACAGCATGGAGGGCAGCATCCGGCCGGAGCTGGCGCACCAGCGGTTTGTGAAGATGGAAACCTGCGCGGACTGCGGCTATGCCGAAACCGAATACACCGCCGCAAAGGCCGTAGTAGCGGATTATTACGGCGTGGCGGATGGAGCGCCTCATACCGTAACTGTGTCGGACTTGAGCGAGGCGGGCGTGACCACCGCCATCCGCTACGGCCACAGTGCGGACGCCTGCACCCTGACAAGCGCCCCCAATTATACCGAAGCCGGGAATTATACGGTCTATTATGAGATCACTTACACCTATGCGGACACCGACATGGTGGAGAGCGGCGTTGCCTATGTCCACCTGACCGCCACGGCGGACGGTTCCTGCGGCTGTGGCTGCGGCGATCCTGACTGCGACTGCCAGAACCCGGACTGCGATGGGGATTGCTGCGATCAGGATTGTGAGCATCACCTTGTCTGCCATGATACCGTTGCCCCCACCTGTCTGGCGCTGGGCTATGACCGCATGATGTGTACCGAGTGCGGTAAGATGGTCAAGGCCAACTACAAGGACTCGCTGGGTCATGCCTATCAGAGCGTGGTGGTGCGCGAGGCCACCTGCGAAACGCCGGGCAAGACCATGGATATCTGTGAGCGGTGCGGCAATGTGAAAGAAACCGTCCTGCCCCAGACCGAGCATGAGTACAGCACCAGCATTATCCCCGCCACCTGTACCGCCCCCGGCTACACGCTGGACGAGTGCGCCGTCTGCGGCGACCGCCACATTACCGATATCACCCCGGCGCTGGCGCATGACTACACGGCAAAGACCACTCCGGCCACCTGCGAGGGCGGCGGCAAGACCGTCCATGTCTGCGAGGGCTGCGGGAGTTCCTTTATCACAGACTACACCGAGCCGTTAGGCCATAGCTGGGATGAGGGTACGCCCGTTACAGACGCAACCTGCACCGGCGAGGGCATGACTGAATACACCTGCATCCGCTGCGGCGCGACCCGGCTGGAGGGCGACGAGGCCGCAGGCCATATCCCCGGCGAACCCGCCACCTGTACCGAACCCCAACTCTGTACCCGCTGCGGCGCTGTGCTGGAAAATGCCCTTGGGCATGACTACGCCGAGGAAGTAACCGCCCCCACCTGTACCGAGATGGGCTATACCACATTTACCTGTACCCGCTGCGGCGATACCAACAAGGGCGATTACACCGAGGCGGCAGGCCACAAGCCCGGTGACTGGATCGTAGACAAGGAACCCACCACGGACAGCGAGGGCAGCCGACATAAGGAGTGTACCGTCTGCGGCAAGAAGTTAGAGGAAGAACCCATTGAAAAAATCTACAACCAGTCTACCACAGACGAGCACGGCGAGGCCGTGGTGGGCGGCTATCTGGTGACGGTCACTGACACGGACACAAAGAACCCTGTTGCCAACGCAACGGTCACGCTCCATAAGGACGATACCCTGTCTGTCCGTCTGCCAAACTCCCGTCTGCTGGACTATGCAGACCAGACCACGATCAAGGTGCAGCTTGTAAAGGACAAGAGCGCCGTCGAGGGCATGTTTATCGCCGTGACTGATAAGCATGACAATTACAGTGAGGGCAAGACCGATAAGACCGGGCAGCTCACCGTCCCCGGCACCACCGAAACGACCAATGAGGACGGTGACGCTACCGCAGGCTGGGAGGACGAGGACGGCGACCGCTGGACGCTGACCGTCACCGTGGTGGACTACGAAACCGGACGCCCCATTGAGGATGCAGGTGTGTCCATCGGCAAGAGCGGCAATATTACGGTTGTTCTCCCTGACGGTGAGGATATGGACGAGGATAACCGCATTACCGTCACCGTGACCGACAATGAGCGCAGGCCACAGGAGGGCATGACCGTTATCGTCAAGGGCGACCTTGGGCAGCGGGAAACCGGCGAAACCGACGAGGACGGCAAACTGACCGTTCCCGCTGTTACCGAGAGCGAGTACCACGGAGCCTACATCGTGGGCTACACGGACGGCACCTTTGGACCGGAGAAGAACATGAGCCGGAGCGAGGCCGCGGCCATCTTTGCCCGTCTGCTGGCAGACAAGCTGGATGAGCGCATCCCCAGCGGGAACAAGGTGAAGTTCCGCGACATTACCCCCGGCTGCTGGTACGCGGGCTATGTGCAGTACCTCACCGGCTACGGCGTGGCTGTGGGTCATGGGAACGGAACCTATCAGGGGGAGCGCCCCATCACCCGCGCCGAGTTTACCGCCATGGCCGTGCGCTTCTTTGACGTGTACGGCAGCGGAGCCGAGGATATCATGGAGCAGTATGACGGCTTTGACGATGTAGCGGACGGCCACTGGGCGGCGGAATACATCAAGGCCGCCGCCATCCACGGCTGGGTGGAGGGCTACGGCGACGGCACGTTCCGCGCAGACGACCCCATTGACCGCGCCGAAGTCGTGGCCATCGTCAACCGCCTGCTGGGCCGTGAAGCGGACGAGGACTATATCGCGGACAACCGCCGCCGTCTGGTGACGTTCCCCGACGTGTCCCCGCGCCACTGGGCCTATTATGACGTGCTGGAAGCCGCCAACGCCCACACCGCTTTCCTCACCGATCCCGAAAGCTGGAAGAAGTAAACTGCTGAAACCCTGTGCGGCAATGCGTCCCAACTTGGGACACATTGCCGCATCTCCATTTTCAACATCAAGGAGGGACGCTTATCGAAAACTATCAAGCGGTGCGGAGCACCCGCGAGATCGCCAAGAGTATCGCCTACTATCTGGAAATGTCCGACTCGGTTAATTATCCACCCGGCGACCGGGCAAAGACCGTGCGGGCGGTCAACGATATCTTGCAGGGCCGCTCTGATCGGACGGTGGACGGTCTGTTGGCCGAGCTGGCGGAAAAGGGCGGCAGCTACTACGCAGGGGAAATCAAGGGGGTACGCCGGGATATCATGGACTTCCAGTATCAACGGCTGATCCGGGATTACCCCTACACCAAATCCAGCGGCAAGCAGTACAAGTACCGCATGAATGATGCTAACCCGGACAGGCCGCTGAAAATCGTCAACCAGCGGCTTTTTGACTGGGCGGCAAAGGCCGGTTTCCCGCCTGGCTTTTTCCGGGAGAGCTATTTTGACCATGTGACGGTCTACTGTATGCCGGAGCACGCGGACTGTAATTTCTCTGTCTTTCAGGACTGTACCTTTGCCGTGTGCCGGATATCCGATGCACGGCTGGACGGCACAAGCATCTACGGCGGGGAGTTCCACTCCTGCGTGATAAAAGATACCACCTTTTTCTGTGCATCGCTGGCTGATACCCACTTTTATGACAGCGCCATAGACCGTGTATCGTTTCAAAAGGCATATCTGCGGCGCTGCAATGTGCAGGACTGCGGGCTGTATTCCGTCAACTTCCTGAACACGACCTTGGACGGGTGCAGCTTTGGGCGCGTGGAATCCCGTTTGATCCGCAACCTGCACACCGCCGCCATCACGCAGGGCGGGGCGACGGAAGCCGAGTGCCGCCAAAACAGGGAATCCATCTACAAGGCCCTGCGGCCGGAGCCGCCCGTGCAGGAAGCAGGCCGGCGCACGCCTGCGCCGGAGCGGTAAAGGGGGCGCACGATTGCAAAAGCAAAACTTTAGAAGCGTCTGGCCGGTATGGGCGGCGCTGGCCGTCCCCATCCTTTACCTTGCCGCCGTGGCGGCGTATGCCTATACGCCCGGCATGACCATCTTTGACCTCATGGGGCGATTTTCCGCCCAGCTTGACCATCCCTTTTCCGTTCGTTGGACGGCGTACACGCTCCGTTTCCTGCTGGGGGCGCTGGCGCTCTATGCCTTTGCGATTGCCCTGTATTACTCCACCCGGCAGAGCCGTCGCCCCGGCGTGGAGCACGGCTCGGCGGCGTGGGGCGACGTGCGGGCACTGGACAGGAAATACCGTGACCGCAAGCACCCTGACCGGAATGTGATCTTGACCCAACACCTGCAAATGGGCCTGAACGGCAAGCAGCACCGCCGCAACCTGCTGCAAATCATCATCGGCGGCAGCGGCGCGGGCAAGACCCGCTTTCTGGTCAAGCCCAACGTCATGCTGGCAAACGCCTCTTATATCTGTACTGATCCCAAGGGCGAAATCGTGCGGGCGGTGGGGCCGCTGCTGCTCAAGCGCGGCTATGTCCTGCGGGTATTCGATCTGGTAGACCCCGCCCATTCGGACTGCTATAACCCGTTCCGCTACATCCGAAAGGATGCGGACGTGTTCCGGCTCATAGACAACCTCATTAAGAATACCACGCCAAAGAACGCCGCCAACAACGACCCGTTTTGGGAGAAGTCCGAAACCGCGCTGGACAGCGCCCTCATGCTCTACCTGCTGCATGAGGCCCCGCCGGAGGAGCAGAACATGGAAATGATACTCACCATGATCGAGTACGGCGGGGCCAAGGAGGACGACGATGACTACAAATCCCCCCTTGACCTGCTGTTTGAAGCGTTGGAGGAGGAGCAGCCGGATCACATCGCTGTGCGGGAATACAAGATTTTCAAGCAGGCGGCGGGCAAAACTGCCAAGTCGATCCTTGTGGGCGCGGCGGTGCGCCTGTCCGTGTTCACCCTGCATGAAGTGCAGGATATCACATCCCGCGACACGCTGGAACTGGAAAAGCTGGGCGAGCGCAAGCAGGCCATTTTCTGCGTGATACCGGACAGCAACGACAATTCCCTCAACTTCCTTGTGGGGATGCTCTACACGCAGGCATTTCAGGAACTGTACTATCAGGCGGACAAGGTGCATGGGGGCAGCCTGCCCATCCCGGTGCGGCTCATGTTCGACGAGTTTGCGAACGTCGCGTTACCGGACGGCTATGCCCGTTTACAGGCAACCATGCGGTCAAGAAATGTTATGGCGACCATCATTCTGCAAAATATCAGCCAGCTGAAAGCGCTTTTCAAGGACGATTGGGAGGGTATCATCGGCAATGCGGACACGCTGACCTATTTGGGCGGCAACGAAAAGGAATCCCACAAGTACATTTCCGAACTGCTGGGGAAAGAAACCATTGACACGACCACTTCCAGCCGCAGCCGGGGCCGGGGTGGTTCCTATTCGCAGAACTTCCAACAGACAGGGCGCGAGCTGCTCACCCCGGACGAGGTGCGGATGCTGGACAACAGCAAGGCCATCGTCCTGATCCGCGGCGAGCGCCCCATTATTGATGACAAGTACGATATCCTGAAACACCCCAACATCCGGGAAACCGAGGACGGCGGGGCCGCGCCCTATACCCACAGCCCCATCTGCCTGTATGCGGTGGACGACCTCACATTCCCCTTTACCACACTGGCCGACGTGGAGATCGTCGGCGCATCTGACTTTGACGAAACGGAGGAATCACATGAAAAAGTACAAGGATAACCACACGCTCCTCACACCCGAAAACCGCGCCAAGGCCCGCCGCCTGATGGGGCGCTGGGCTGCTCTGGTGCTGGCCGTCTGCTTCTGCACCGTACCCGCTCTGGCGGCGGGTGACGATCCCCTGACGATTGTAAACAACCTGTCCGACTTTATTTTTTCCTGCATCAAGGCCATCGGCATCATCATTTTGGGCTGGGGCGTGGTGCAGGTGGGCATGAGCGTCCAGTCTCACGACGCATCCCAGCGCAGCCAGGGCTTCCTCTGCCTGTTCGGCGGCCTGCTGATTGCCTTTGCCAAGGAGATCCTGACCGCCATCGGCGTGGTGTAAGCCTGTGCGGAGAACAGTAATGCGTCCCAAGTTGGGACGCAAAACGGGAGGTGTGAGCAATCAGTGACAACTGGGTAATAAGTACGCTGGAATGGGCGCTGGAATCATGGAATGGCAAGCTGTCCGAACTTTGGGACCTGCTGACGCAGACGCCGGAGAGCTTCAAGGGCGGCGATATCTGGACGGTGATCGTCACCATTAACAGCGCCTTGCAGGGTGTGGGCTACGGCCTGCTCGTGCTCTTTTTCGCCATGGGCGTGTTCCAAAGCGCGGCGTCGTTCCGGGAGATCCAGCGGCCGGAGTATGCCCTGCGGCACTTCATCCGCTTTGCCGCCGCCAAGGTGGCCGTTGGCTACGGCATGGAGATCATGACCGCTATCTTTTCCATCTGCGGCGGCGTCGTGCAGACGGTCATGGGCAGTATCGGCGGCGCGGTGGGTACGGCCACCACGCTGCCCGCGGAAATGGTGGACGCCATCGAGGATGTGGGCTTTCTCATGTCCATCCCGCTGTGGATGGTGTCCATGCTGGGGGCGCTGCTGATTATCGTCCTGTCCTTTGTGCTGATCCTGACGGTATACGGCCGGTTTTTCCGGCTCTATCTGTATACCGCCCTGTCCCCGCTGCCGCTGGCCTCCTTTGCCGGCGAGGGGACTTCCGGTATCGGCAAGGCGTTTATCAAGTCCTATGTGGGCGTGTGCATGGAGGGGGCGGTCATTATCCTTGCCTGCCTTATTTACTCTGCGTTCATGTCCAGCAGCACCCCGGCGGTGGACACGGCCCTGCCTGCCGTGACCATGGCGTTTCAGTATGTAGGCCAGCTCATTTTTAATATGCTGGTGCTCACCGCCCTTGTGAAAGGCGCGGAAAGAATTGTAAGGGAGATGTTTGGCTTATAAGAAATTGCATCATAGACCGTTTTTGGGCCATGCCCAGCCGCAACACGTTTTCCATAAAGCCGGTACGGGAACTGATAGACCGCTACTGGATAGAGGGCGTGAGTATCGACCCGTTTGCCAATACAGCGCGATTGGCAAGCGTCACCAATGACCTTGACCCGGCGTATGACACGGACTGCCACATGGACGCAACGGATTTTTTACAGACCTTTGCGGACGGCAGCGTGGATATCGTGCTGTACGACCCGCCGTTTTCCAGCCGTCAGGTCAGCGAGTGCTACCGGCGCTTGGGACATACGGTGAACTGGGAAACCACACAAAACAGCTATTGGCGCAGACACAAGGAGCAGATCAGCCGCATCGTGCGGCCGGGCGGCCTTGTGTTTTCCTTTGGCTGGAACAGCGGCGGTATCGGTCTGAAATACGGGTTTGAAAAAATCCATATCCGCCTGATCTGCCACGGCGGGCATCACAACGACACCATTGCCGTGGTAGAGCGGCGCACCTGAAATCTGTCCCAACTTGGGACGCAAAAAGAAAGGCGGGCAAAAGCCCGCCTTTCCGTTTTACTGCCTATTCCTCTGTCTCCTGTTTCTCTCGCGCAGATGCCGGCGGCCGGCTGTAATACCCGCCGGGGCCGTAGAGCGGCTTCGCTGTTGCCAGCAGCGCGCCAAGCGCGGCTTTTTCCTCCTGTCTGTGCCGGTAAAACCGCAGGCTCCAATAGGCCGCCGGCAGGAGGAGCAGGAACGCCGCAATGCCGTAATAGACGAGCCGGTGATCTGCTTTCAGCGCGGGGCCGATAAACTCCGCGATGGTCAGGTACAGGTACAGCGGCAGCAGCTTTGCCTTGGCGAGCAGTACCAACGCCGCGATGAGCAGGAAAAGCCGCAGTATGCTCAAGAGCAGGAATGTGCAGCCGTTCATACGGAAACCTCCTTTGAAATGTTCAGAAATCGTTGGTTTTACAGGTGTTTTCTACACTTATATTATCTCATAGTGCAGAAAACCTGTCAAATTATCCAAAAATCAGGAAAGGATGATGTGATTGGAAATCAAAATTCCCAAGGAAGTGCGCCAGCACAGGGAAACCATATTTTTCGGCCTGTCCGCCCGGCAATTCCTCTGCGCCCTCTTTGCCGTGGGCATCGCCGTGGGCGTGTATTTGAGCCTTGGCGAAACCATAGGCAAGGAAACCGCAAGCTGGGCCTGCATCCTGTCCGCCGCGCCCATGGCTGCGGCGGGCTTTTTTACCTACAACGGCCTGACGCTGGAGCAGTTTGCGTGGGCGTTCCTCAAATCCGAGGTGCTCTGCGCCGGAAACCGTGTATTCAAATCAGAAAATCTGTATTACAAGGCGCTGGGCAGAAAGGAGCGTGAGGACTTTGATTAAAACACTCCTGCTTGCCAACAAGGCCGAGCGCGACAAGTTCACCATTCCCCGCAGCGTCCAGCAGTCCATCCCCATCAAGCGCATCTACAAGGACGGCATCTGGCAGGTGGGGCGCAAGCACAGTAAGACGTGGCGCTTTGCCGATATCAACTACGAGGCCGCGTCCGACGATGACCGCCGTTCCATCTTCCTCTCCTATGGCGGCGTGCTCAACTCCCTGCCCACGGACGCCGCCGCGAAAATCACCATCTGCAACCAGCGGCTGAACCCCGTGGACTTTGAGCGCACCATCCTCATGCGGGAGCGCGGCGACAAGCTGGACTGCTACCGCAAGGAGTACAACCATATCCTGTTGGACAAGATGGCGCAGAGCAACAATCTGGTGCAGGAGAAGTTTATCACCCTGTCCATTGCCCAGCGCAAGATCGAGGACACCCGCGCCTATTTCCGACGGGTGGACGGGGGCCTTGCCAAGAGCTTCGGGCGGCTGGACTCCGGCGCACGGCCTGTCTCCAACTATGACCGCCTACGCATCCTGCACGACTTTTTCCGCCCCGGCGAGGAACAGTATTTCACCTTTGACGCGGCGGAAACCATCCGCCGCGGGCTGGACTTCCGCGACCTGATCTGCCCGGACAGCCTGACCTTTAAGGCCGGGCATTTTGAGATGGGCGGCAAGGTAGGACGGGTGCTGTTCCTCAAAGACCTTGCATCCTTCCTCAAGGACGATATGATCGCCGAGCTGTCCGACTTCTCCCGCAACCTCATGCTGTCCATTGATATCCTGCCCATCCCCACGGACGAGGCGGTAAAGGAGATCCAGAGCCGCATTTTGGCCGTGGAAACCGATGTGACCCGCTGGCAGCAAAAACAGAACTCCAACAACAATTTCTCCGCCGTTGTCCCCTACGAGCTGGAGCAGATGCGGAATGAATCCAAGGAGTTTCTGGACGACCTGACCGCCCGCGACCAGCGCATGATGTTCGCCGTTGTCACCATCGTCCACATTGCCGACACGCTGGAGCAGCTTGACGCGGACACGGAAACCCTCATGGCCATCGGCCGCAACCACCTCTGCCAGTTTTCCGTCCTGCGCTACCAGCAGGAGGACGGGCTGAACACCGTTTTGCCCTACGGCCTGCGCCGTATCAAGGCATTGCGTACCCTGACCACCGAGAGTACCGCCGTCCTCATGCCGTTCCGGGCGCAGGAGATACAAGACCCCGGCGGGCTTTATTACGGCATCAACGCCGTGTCCAAGAACCCCCTGATCTGTGACCGCAAGCGGCTCATTTCACCCCATGCCTTTATGCTGGGTGTGTCCGGCAGCGGCAAGTCCATGGGTATGAAAAACACCATTGGTAACATCGCCATGGGGACGGATGACGATATCATCATCATTGACGCCGAGCGCGAATACGGCCCCATTGTCCGGGCGCTGGGCGGCGAGGTGATCGAGATATCCCCGAGCAGCCGTCACCACATCAACCCTCTGGACATGGGGGACGGCTACGGCGACGGCGAGAACCCCATCGCCATGAAGTCCGAAATGCTTATGAGCATCATTGAGCAGCAGATGGGCGCGGGTACGCTGGGCGGCGCGCAGAAATCCATCATAGACCGCTGCACTTCCAACATCCTGCGCCCCTATCTGAAGAATGGCGGCAGTGGCCCCGCGCCCCTCCTGTCCGACTGGCGGCAGGACGTGCTGAAGCAGCCGGAGGAAGCCGCGCAGGAGATCGCGCTGGCGTCTGAAATCATCGTGGAGGGTACGCTCAACGTCTTTGCCCACCCCACCAACGTCAATATGGACAGCCGAATCATTGCCATTGACCTGTACGAGATGGGCGAACAGCTTCGCCCCACCGGCCTTGTGGTGACGCTGGAAGCCATCCAGAGCCGTGTCGCGGCAAACCGGAAAAAGGGCAAGTATACATGGGTATTTATCGACGAGGTGTACCTGTTCTTCAAATATTTCTACTCTGCCCAATTTCTCTACAAGGCGTGGAAACGCTTCCGCAAATATGCCGCGCCCATGACCGCCGCTACTCAGAATGTGGAGGAGTGCCTGCGCTCGGAAACCGCCCGCCTGATGTTTGCCAACAGCGAATTTCTGGTGCTCTACAATCAGGCGGCGACCGACCGTGCCGAGCTTGCCAAGCTGCTGCATATCTCCGACACGCAGATGGGCTACATTACCAACTCCGCCCCCGGCTGCGGCCTGATCCGCATGGGCGGCTCTATTGTGCCGTTCACCAACACCATCCCCAAGGACACCGCCCTCTACCGCCTCATGTCCACCACCCCCGGCGACGGGGCGGGCGGCTGAATTGCGTCCCGACTTGGGACAGATTAAAGGAGGTGCGCCGTGCGGGATATCAAAGAGAAACCGCAAAAGCCCAAAATAAAGGGCAATGCGTTCAAGGAGCGCCGCCCGATGGCGAAAGGCAATGCCGCCGGACGCATGGGCAGGCTGATGAAAGGTCACTATCTCCGGGAGCGTGACAAGGGGCGGCAGGAGAAGGAACCAAACGCCGTCATATCCGCCGAGGAACAGGTGGAACAATCCATAGAAGGCGCCGTTCCGTCTGTCCGTTCCGCAGCGGCAAAAGGGTTTGTCAAGACGCGGCAGGCCGTACAGACCAAGCGTCAGGCGGCAAAGCAGGCCGCGCAGGACGGGCAGGGCGCGGTACATGGAGACAGCCCATACCGTGAAGCAGGCCAGCCCACGACTGCGCCGGAACATAGACAGCCGCAGGCGGCATCAGAGCAGCGCCAGCCGCCCATCCCCGGCGAACGGATGAAGCAGGCGTTTCTCAAAGAGAAGCAGGCGCAGGCTATGCAGGGCGGCAGGATGGAAAGCCCGCCACCCTGCGCTACGCCCGATATGCAGACGGTACGGGGCGACACAGCGCAGATGCGGGGGCCGTCCTCCATATCCAACAGCACGGCGGACAACCTGTCCGCCGTCCGGGGCAGGCCACAGACGGCTCTCCAGGAACGCCTCCGCAGC
>ENA-ORMS01001289-ORMS01001289.1-human-gut-metagenome-genome-assembly--contig:-NODE-1289-length-21010-cov-4.472346_pt1 | contig 21010 bp, 17 predicted proteins | sample MGYA00242104_ERZ508997 | MGnify/ENA primary metagenome ERZ508997 (study PRJEB26280, sample SAMEA2338704) | human gut metagenome | biome: human gut; feature: human-associated habitat; material: faeces... | reverse complement strand
GATATAGTGGAGATCGGCACCGATGCCGGCGAACTTTTCCACCACGTTTTCATACCCGCGTTCAATATGCAGGGTATCCTCGATCTCGGTAGTGCCCTTTGCCATCAAGCCGGCAATGATGACTGCCGCGCCGCCGCGCAGGTCACATGCCTTAACCGGGGCGCCCTGAAGTCCCTTAACGCCCTCGATAACGGCAACCTTGCCGTCCACGGTAATGCGGGCGCCCATACGCACCAACTGCTCGGTATAGCGGAACCGGTTATCCCACACGCCCTCGGTGATAATGCTTGTCCCCTCGGCGCAGGTGAGCATGGCAGCCATCTGGGGCTGCATATCGGTTGGAAAACCGGGGTGCGGCATGGTTTTAAGGTTGATGCGGCGCAGCATTCCGGTGCGGACGACCCGCACCCAGTCATCACCCTCGGTGATCGTGGCGCCCGCCTCCCGCAGCTTGGCGGTAATCGGTTCAAGGTGCTTAGGGATCACATTCTTAACAAGCACATCACCGCCGACCGCCGCCGCAGCAGCCATGTAGGTGCCTGCCTCGATCTGGTCGGGAATGATACTGTAATCGGTACCGTGCAGCACATCAACGCCGCGAATTTTAATCACGTCGGTGCCGGCACCGCGGACATCGGCACCCATGGAATTGAGGAAGTTGGCAAGGTCGACAATGTGCGGCTCCTTTGCCACATTCTCCAAAATGGTCATGCCGCTTGCTTTGACAGCCGCCAGCATGACATTGATGGTGGCGCCTACCGAAACCTGATCGAAATAGATGTGCGCACCCTGCATTCCCTCGGTATCGGCATAGATAAGACCGTTTTCGATGCGGATCTCCGCCCCCAGCAGCTCAAAGCCCTTGATGTGCTGGTCGATGGGGCGGACGCCGAAATTGCAGCCGCCGGGCATGGAAACGCACGCCTGCCCAAAGCGTCCAAGCAGCGAACCGATGAAGTAATAGCTGGCGCGCATATGCTTGGAAAGCTCATAGGGGACAGTCGCTTCGGTCAAGGTGGAGGTATCAATGATCGCCGAGGTGCGTCCTGTTTTTTCCACGGTGGCGCCCATGGCGCGCAGCATGGAAAACAGCAGCTCGGTATCGTGAATGTCGGGGACGTTTTCCAGTACACAGCGCCCGCGTGCCAGCACCGTGGCAGGAATAATGGCTACGGCGGCATTCTTTGCACCGCCGGCGGAGACCTCTCCGTAGAGCTGCTCCGCGCCGTTAACAATGAGTTTCTTCATTGAGGGGTCCTCTTGTTTTCTTTGAAGTTGACAGCGCTCTTTACGCTGTGATCCGATGATAGTATAGCACACTTGACGGCAAAATAAAAGCCGTAATAAAAGGAAATGCCGATAAATGCAAAATTTCCGTCATCTGATCTCATTTTTGCCGGAAAAAAGCAGGGAATTATCCCTGCCGTTTCATTCTCCGAAGGGAAAATGCAGTATGCTCAGCCGTTTCTGCCGTACCGGCGAATCACTCTGATTGCCAGTAGAATAATGGCGGCAGTAATGGCAAGAATGCAGGCATAACCGGAACTCATAAAAAGACTCCTTTTTCCCGCGGCTTCGCCAAGGCGCAGCCTTATCCGGCGGTTTGACGGTATCATAGCACCGGCAGAGCTGAAGAAATATCGTTAAAAAGAAAACAATGTGTTAAATTTATGTGGAGGAAGTCATTTCCATATAAAAAGACAGGGGAGCATTTCCCCTGCCTTTTTGAACAGCCGATATACTGATTGAATCAGCCCTTTTTGCCGTAGTCGCGGATCAGGTTAAGAGCCAGCAGAACGACAGCCGCTACGATAGCGATGACATAAGTAACACCCATGGTAAAATCCTCCTCTTTTTCTCTTTACATTCTTTCATTGGGGTCTATCGCCCCTGTGACTGTATATTAACATATTATTAACTTTTTGTCATCTGTTTTGCATGAAAAATATGACGAAATCCATGCCTTTTTATTGACATATCCGACAAAAAACGTAAAAATCATGCAAATTCTCTTGCTTCATATAAATTTTGTATAAATTCCGTATGCTTGCATGTTAATGTTCGTTTATCTCTATCGGCAGGAAAGACTCTTTTTTGCAAAATCCATACCTTCGTTTGACAAGGACACACACGCTTTTTCGTCGGACGCAACCTTCGCTTCAGTCGTGCTGACCCTAATGGGCAGCCCTCTCCGCTGTGGTGCGTCCTCCTCACCCCACAAGGTCTTGCGACCTTGCGGGGGCCCCATGTGCAAATCAACGCTGACTGCGTCATAGAACCTTGAAATACGCAAGTATTCCTGCGGTTCTCTTCCTTGTCATCATCTGATTTTCCCTCGCCGAAAAGTCCTGCGGAGTTTTTGCGCGGCAGAAATGCCGCCTGAGGAAGTGCGGAGCGGCAGGCAGGCTGGCGCCTGTCAACGCGACGCACAATGTCAGGGAGCATTTCTGTCTGCAAAAACTGTATGTGCTCTTGTCAAGCGAAGGTATTGATTGGCGTGCACAAATTGATTATAATCTACGCGAAAGGCATTCCCGACTCCACGGCTTGGCAGAACGGTCTTGGGGCAGGAGAACGACGCCCTATCAAAAAGGAGGAAATACCATGGCAATGAATACCGATGCCGCTCTGCGGCGCAGCGTCATCTATGAAATTTATGTGCGCAGTCACACCCCGGAGGGAACCTTCCGTGCTATCGAACCGGATCTGGATCGGATCGCCGCGCTGGGGGTGGATATTGTCTGGTTTATGCCCGTTCACCCCATCGGCGAGCTGAATAAAAAGGGGAGCCTGGGCTGCCCCTATGCCAACCGTGATTACCGCACGGTCAACCCCGAATACGGCACGCTGGAGGATTTTCTGCATTTAGTAGAGGCGATCCATCAGCGCGGTATGAAGTGCATCATTGATGTGGTGTATAATCACACCTCACCCGATTCTACGCTGGTGACGGAGCACCCTGATTTCTTCTACTACAAGCCGGACGGCACCCGCGGCAACAAGGTGGGCGACTGGACCGATGTGGTAGACCTTGATTATGAAAACCGCGGTCTGTGGCAGTATCAGATCAATACGCTGTGCTACTGGGCGCAGTATGTCGATGGCTTCCGCTGTGATGTTGCCAGCACGGTTCCCGTGGCATTTTGGCAGGAGGCACGCCGTGCCGTGGAACAGGTGCGTCCCGATGCCATCTGGCTGGGAGAAAGCGTTCATCTTGCTCACATTCAGGCGTTCCGTTCGATGGGCTTTTATGCCGCATCTGATACTGAGCTGTTCACAGCCTTTGATATCCTGTACCCCTATGACCTGTGGCCGCTGTATGAGGGCGTCACTGAGGGACGGCTGCCGCTTTCCCGCTGGTTTGATGCCGTAGATTATCAAGAAGTGAGCTTTGACAGTTGCTACAATAAGCTACGCTGTCTGGAAAACCACGATAACCGCCGTGCAGCAGACCGCTTCCCCGAGGAGAAAAAGCTGCTGGCGTGGACGGCACTGAATTACTTTATGAAAGGCACCGTCCTGCTATATGCCGGTGAGGAGATCTGTGCGAAGCATACACCCTCCCTTTTTGAAAAGGAACCGATCGACTGGAACAGCGGGCGGGATATCAGCGCTTATCTTGCCAAGCTTGCCGCCATAAAAAAACAGCTGCCTACCGATGAGCTGTTCCGCATTTCTGCCGATGACGCCCAAGGCATTGTGACCGCAAGCTATGCCGGTCCCGCTGCGCACGCAGTCGGTGTGTTTCCGCTGGCAGGCAAGGGTGGGACGGCAACAGTTGAGCTGCCCGATAGTAACTATTATGACGCCCTGTCCGGCAGCGAGGTGACTGTCGCCGGCGGCAAGCTTTCGGTCGGTGACACGGCGGTCATTATCCCCGAAGCGCAGGCAAAAAGGTAACAAGCACTATCGGATACCGCTTTATGGGCGGGCTATGTGGAAGCCCCGGCAGCGCCGAGGCGCCCGCAACATTACAAGGCGTTGCCATCGAATCCCTCACAGCGCCGCAAACGGCATAACAAAAAGGAGCAGGCAACTGCCTGCTTCCCGCAAAACCGTATCAGGATAGAAAAAACGAATGGTCATAAGAAAAATCTCTTATGACCATTCGTTTTGGTCGGGATGACAGGATTTGAACCTGCGACCTCTGCGTCCCGAACGCAGCGCTCTACCAAGCTGAGCCACATCCCGTTAGAAAAACCCTCGCTGCTATCTTAAACGGCGAGGGTCTTTGTGGTTGCCCGACTAGGATTCGAACCCAGACAAACAGAGTCAGAGTCTGTCGTGCTACCTTTACACAATCGGGCAATAGCAACATGAATAATTATAGCGGTTCTGCCGAAAAAGTCAAGCCCTATCGTAAAAAAATGCCGTTTATTTTTTGCTTGGAGAAAAGTTCCTCTAATATACCGCCTGCTGGCGCACACAATACACATTGCAAACGCCAAATTAAGAAAGAGAGGAATAAACCATGTCTAACAAGAAAGCCAAGGAAGCACTGAACCAGATGAAGCAGGAAGCTGCCAACACCGTCGGCGTTAACCTCAAGCAGGGCTACAACGGCGATATCACCGCCCGTCAGGCCGGTTCCATCGGCGGCGAGATGGTGAAGCGCATGATAGCCTATGCCGCTAACAACATGAATAAATAATAAAAGTTATAAAGTTTACAAGGCCGGAAACGGCCGGAAGATATCCGGATACTTCTATTAAAAAAAGGAGGTGAAACACACAATGGCAAGCAATAAGGAAAACCGCAAGAAGCTGCAGAACTTCAAGACTGAAGTTGCCAACTCTCTTAACGTTAATCTGAAGCAGGGCTATAACGGCGATCTTACTTCCCGTCAGGCCGGTTCCATCGGCGGCGAAATGGTAAAGCGCATGATCGCTTACGCCGAGAACAACATGAACAACTCCAATATGCAGTAATTTAAGCTTAACGGCATATTGAAACCAACAAATAAAGGGCGGCATATGCCGCTCTTTTCATATATATCGAAATAAACTTTTGTTTATGCTTCTTTTTAGGGTGTACTTAATCAAAAAGTAATGGTAATATATACTCTGTTGAATTTTGTATAATGAGGTCACCTAATGAATAGTTTATATACCCGGCTCGACGCGCTGCTCAGGAGCGACGCGGGGGCAAGAGGCTTCAGCGCAAATGCCGGCGCGGCAGATATGGATGCGCTTGTTAAGGCTTTTGCTGCGGCAAAGTGCGCGCTGATAATAACCGGTTTTCCCGTGGAGGCGGATGATGGGCATATCTGCTGCGAAACTGACGGGCCGATAGGCGCTGCGCATATAGCGCGCGCATTTTGCGATGCTGGGAAAAGGGCTTATATAGCCACGGATGAGCTTTGCTATCCCCAGCTTGCTGCTGCTGTTCGTCTGCGTGCTCCAAATGCTGAACTGATAAAGCTGAACGGCGATATGGAAGAACTGATGGGACTTGGTATAGACACCGTAATATCCATAGAACGCCCGGGCAAAGCGCTGGACGGGCATTGCCATACGGCGAAGGGAAGAATAATAGACGGCTGGCTCGGCGCAGATACGGACGAGGAGTTCGAATCGCTGCATAAGCACGGGGCAAAGACCATTGCCATAGGAGACGGCGGAAACGAACTTGGCACAGGTAAACTGTTTAACGTTACGCGCCGCGTGGTTGACCACGGCGAGGATATTGCCGCCGCGCAGACTGCTGACATAACGCTTGCTTCCGGCGTATCCAATTGGTGGGGCTGGGGAATAGCCGCGATAGCATCGGTGTATCTGAACAGAAACGTGCTGCCGGATGAGCATGAGGAGCGCGCCGTGCTCCGCGCAATACTGGATGCGGGCGCGGTGGACGGCATAACCAAGCGCAGCGAAGAAAGCATAGACAATATTGATATAGATAAGCATATTGCCCTGCTTAACGAAGTGCACAGCATTGTGAAAAACTACTTGGATAAATAGGCGGAATAGGTTATAATAAATCAATTTTACATAAGCTTTGCCGAAAGGAGTAATCATGGCATATTATTTTGATTCACCTTCACATACTTTCAGCGAGTATTTGTTGGTTCCGGGCTATTCCGGCGCCGAATGCACGCCCGCGAATACCTCGCTTAAAACCCCCATCGTGCGCTATAAGGCGGGCGAGGAACCTGCGCTTTCAATGAATATACCGCTGGTGAGCGCTGTTATGCAGTCTGTATCCGGCGATAAGCTGGCCGTTGCGCTTGCGCGCGAAGGAGGCATATCCTTCATATTCGTATCACAACCCATAGAAAGCCAGGCGGCGATGGTAAGCCGGGTCAAAAAGTATAAGGCGGGTTTTGCCATGAGCGATTCTTCTATCCGGCCCGATCAGACCATGGCGGACATACTTGCCCTTAAGGAGCGCACGGGTCATTCCACCGTTGCCGTAACGGACGATGGTTCGGCAACCGGCAAGCTGCTCGGCGTTGTTACCAGCCGCGATTATCGCCCCAGCCGTATGGACCCTTCAACGAAAGTGAGTGAGTTCATGACGCCGATAGACAGACTTGTTTTTGCATACGAAGGCGTATCGCTCAAGGAAGCAAACGACATAATTTGGGAGCATAAGCTCAACTCCCTGCCTGTTATAACAAAGGAAGGCAACATGGTTGCATTCGTGTTCAGAAAGGACTACGATGCGCATAAGGAAAACCCGACAGAGCTGCTTGATAAGCAAAAGCGCTATGTTGTTGGCGCGGGCATAAACACGCGCGATTATGAGGAGCGCGTACCCGCGTTGGTCGAAGCGGGCGCGGACATACTCTGCATAGATTCTTCCGAAGGCTTCAGCGAATGGCAGACGAGAACGCTGAACTTTATACGGGCTAAATATGGCGACAGCGTAAAGGTTGGCGCAGGCAACGTGGTTGACCGCGAAGGCTTCCGCTTCCTGGCCGATGCCGGCGCGGACTTTGTAAAGGTAGGTATAGGCGGCGGATCGATATGCATAACAAGGGAAACCAAGGGCATTGGCCGCGGCCAGGCGACCGCCGTGCAGGAAGTTGCCCGCGCGCGCGATGAATACTTCCTTGAAAAGGGCGTATATGTTCCGATATGCGCCGACGGCGGCATTGTGCATGATTATCATATCACGCTTGCGCTGGCCATGGGCGCGGACTTCTGCATGCTGGGCCGCTATTTCGCCCGCTGCGATGAAAGCCCCTCTGCCAAGGTTATGATAAACGGCAATTACATGAAGGAATACTGGGGCGAAGGTTCCGCACGCGCTCGTAACTGGCAGAGGTATTACAGCGGCGGGGATAATAAGCTATCCTTTGAAGAAGGCGTGGATTCATATGTTCCATATGCGGGAAGCCTGCATAACAACGTTACCGTAACGCTCAGTAAGGTGCGTTCAACAATGTGCAACTGCGGCGCGTTGACCATACCCGAACTGCGCGAAAAGGCGCGGCTCACGCTCGTTTCCGCAGCCAGCATAACCGAAGGCGGCGCGCACGACGTTATGCTCAAGGATGCCAACACATACGCCGTAAAAAGGGACTGATATGCGCCCTATATACACGGCGGATCTTGTGCTGATGCCGGCGGAAGAGTCGCTTGCGGGCGCACTTTGCGATTATTTTAGGCGGAACCGCGAGTTTTTGACGGATTATATGCCTGCATGGACGGAGAGCTTTTTTACCGAACGAACACAGCTTGAATCCATACGCGGCCATATGGAAAACGCCAAGAACCGCACCGGATACAGGTATTATATAATGCCTAAGGAAGAGAAAGGCAAAATAATCGGCACGATAGGGCTTAACAACGTTGTATGGGGCATCTTTTTATCCTGCTTTATGGGTTATATGCTGGATGAGGCATATATAAACCGCGGCTATATGACGCAGGCCGTGGATGCCGTGGCAAACACTGCATTCGACGAAATAGGGCTGCACAGGATAGAGGTAAACATTATGCCTAAGAATGCAAGGTCGCTGAGAGTGGCTGAAAAGTGCGGCTTTGTGCGGGAAGGTATGTCAAAAAAATATCTTTGCATAAACGGTGTTTGGGAAGACCATGTACACATGGTGAAGCTGAACGAAAACATGGAATGAATAAGCCAAAGGACTGCGGTGCTCGGCAGTCCTTTTTATGTGCCCGAAAATCACCGCCATAGTGGCGGGGTTGAAAAGAGCTTAAGCGATGAACAATATAGCCTAACGCGCTAAACTGCGGCGAAAATGGGCAGAAATAATAGGGGGATAAACACGCCACGCCACCGAGTCAAGCAAGTGCAACACCCAGAGAGAAGAAAACTTCATTAGGGGATTTCCATCGCTTCAGGACATTTTTTCTCGTTTGGACGGCTTTTTGCGTAATGTGATAGATCAAATGATATTTGGGGGGTGTAGACTCCGAAAAGCCGTGTATTTACAGTGTTCCTAATAGGAAGTAATCATAATATTGAGGGCTGAAAACACCGATAGGGAGAAACCTATACCTACCTAACATCTATGGATAGACGATTTATATAACACAAAGCAATTCTATGACATAATCAACCTTAGGCCCGACATGAACATACCGCAAAAGCACGAGATAGCCATGATGCTCATCAGGCGCGTGGAGATTCAGCAGGATACGACGAGGATATATTGGAAGTATGATCTATAATTAGTACTTATATATGCCGAATTATAAGGGTTCAGAATGTAAACAAGGCATTATTCCGCCATTCTGTACCCGACTCCAATTTCAGTCAATATGTAGCGTGGCTTCATGCTGTCCGGTTCGAGTTTTTTGCGAATGTGAGACATATTTACGCGCAATATACGATTGTTCTCCGAGTCTGCATACGGGCCCCATATATTGCTCATAATGTAATCATAAGTCAATACCTTACCCGGATTGCGGGCAAGAAGCTCAACTATACGATATTCGACCTGTGTTAGACGTATTGTTTCGTTATTAATATTTACTATGCGCTTATTGAAATCTATATTAAAATCTCCTACGCAATAAGTATCGTCGTTTGCCGAGCCTGAAGAATTGCGCCTAAGTACAGCGCGTATGCGAGCCAGCAACTCAGGTGCTGAAAAAGGCTTGGTTATATAATCGTCTGCACCATTGTCGAGGGCAAGAATTTTATCACGCTCAGTGCTGCGTGCACTGACCACTATAACAGGCATAGCGCTCCATTGCCTAAGTTCTTTGAGCAGTTTTACGCCGTCCATATCAGGCAATCCAAGATCAAGCAGCACCATATCCGGCATATACGATGATATGGCAGAGCGTGCCTGTGCGCCGGTTACAGCTGATATTGTCCTATACCCGCCTGCTGCAAGCGCCGTCTCAAGAACTTTCTTTATGTAGCTTTCGTCTTCCACTATCATTATGCTCGATTTAATATTGCTCATTGTTGTTCTCCTTTGGCAGATGTATCATAAATACTGCTCCGCCGGATTCGGCATTGTGTCCTTCTATCATTCCGCCGTGCGCTGCGACTATACTCTTGCATATACTTAGTCCTAGCCCCATGCCGTGTGTGGAATCGCCGCTGCGGCAGGCTGACGGTTCAAACAAAGTGCTAAGCGTTTCTTGCTTCATGCCATGACCATGATCCCTTACACTGAAAACAACATATTTATCGTTATCTGCAGCGCTTAGCTCTATCCCCGATGAATTACCAGAGTATTTTACGGCATTTTCTATAAGGTTCATAAGCACCTGTACTATAAGCACCGGGTCTACAGGAATCATTATAAAATCGTCAGGCTGCTTCACTATAAATTCGGCCTGTGGGAAGCGGCTTGCCGCCTTATCTAAAACCGTGGATAGTATTTCCTCTATAGGCTCCGGGCTCTTGTTCAGTTTGGGACCATTTGAGCCTACGCGCGTTACGGAGAGAAGATTTTCAACCGTGCGCATCAGCCACTCAGCTTCTCCGTTTATGCTTTCAACCAATTCCTGGCGTGATCTTATGTCAAGAACAATGTCGTTTGAACCGTTCAGCATTGAGCATGCGCCAATTATGCCTGTAAGAGGAGTTCTAAAATCGTGTGATATCGAACGCAGAAAGTCCGAACGCATATGCTCAAGCTCTTTTTCCATAAGTATTTGTTGTTCACGCTTAAGCATGGTTATCTTATCCAGCACAATACCTGCGCGTACAAGTAAAAGCTCTGTCGTCTGCATTTGATATTCAGTTGTAATAGGTTCATCGGAGTTTAGCAGCATTCCCGCTACTGCGAGGAGCTTGCCGTTGGCAGACACAGGGAAGCATACAAGTGGGTTTTCACCAAAGTATACCGTGCCGAAGCCGGTGCGGCAATTATTCTTCACGCAGGCATTTACCGCGTCATCGCATGGATATAACAAAAGCCCCTTTGGATAGCTTGCAGCCCTATTTGTTGCTCCTTTTTTGTCACGGATAAAAAGCACGGCGGAGCATCCAGTGATGCTGAAAATGCTTCGCACCGTAAGCTCATGTAATTCTTCCTCAGAAGCTGCCGTAAGTAAAGCCGTACTTAGCTGCGACAATGAACGTTCACGCGCGCTTTGTTCCTGATAAGAGTCGCGCTGCTTACGTATATGCCAATACCAGCGATTTGTAATCAAAGCCGCAGCGATGGATACAGCGCCAGTATATATGATAAATGCAATAGGCTGAATAGGCGAGTTATCTGTATTGAAAGTCTGCTCAAGAAGAATCAGCGTTATAACGGCGGCAGATACCGTAACCGCACCCCAAGCTGCATTTGGTGCAAATATGGAAACTGATAACGCAGCAAGGGTACTCAGCGGCAAAGCATAAAACGTGTTTTGAAACGTCAGACGGGAGAATATAAAGGAGAGCACGCTAAAAACTATACAGAGCAAGATGCGCTGCAGGTTTTTATATATGCCGGATGAGGTCTTGTAAAGTCCGCTTTTCATGCGGTATATTCCTCCATAATAACTCCCTACTATTATACACTGCCTGCGCGATCGTGAAAATGCATAGACGTGCTAAAATACTGCTAAAAACTTTGCTATTTTATTGATTCATGGAGAATTGGAATATAGAATATCCCTAACAAGCAACGGGTGATCCTCTGAAAAGCGTATACAGCCAACAAAAAGCAACACTTAACCACATAACAAAGAGGATTATCTAAAAAACAAGGAGGAAAACAAATGAAACGTATTGCAGCATTAGTACTGGTACTGGCATTGATGTTCTCGTTCACAGCATGCCAAAATGGCGATAAGAATGTAAATGCGAACCAAACCGCAGAACCCGTCGCTACAAAAACACCCGAAGAGATAAGTAATGCGGCGCAGGAAATAACCGATGCAAAGGAATACAAGTCCGTATATAGGACATCATTCAACAAATCCTATGCATCATTCAACTATTTTTCCACTGCGTATTCCACAGTCCGTTCGATAGTTACCAACTGCATAGACGGCCTTGTGGAACCGGACATATACGGCGTATATGTGCCCTCGCTCGCCGAAAGCTGGACCGCCAATGATGACGAAACCGTATGGACATTCAAAATACGTCAAGGTATTAAATGGGTGGATCATACCGGCGCCGATACAGGCATGGAAGTTACGGCGCAGGACTTTGTTGACGGCATACGCTATATAGGGGATCCTCTGAACGATGCTTACTCTTTGCGCGTTGTAAGAAACCTGATAGAAGGCCTTTATGACTATTATTGGACGCTTGATGACATAGATAGCGGTGAAGTGGCCGACAAGACACGCGAAGAAGTGCTTGCAAGCTTTGACAATACGGTAGGCGTGAAAGCAATAGATGAATACACCGTTGAATACACACTTACTTCAAGCGCGCCTTACTTCCTTTCATTGATAGAAAGCAGCATGCTTCTGTTGCCGATAGAGTATGATTATGCCATTGAACTTGGCGAAGATTTCGGCGTAGATAATGAGCATATGCTTTACTGCGGCGCATATTACATTTCTGCATTTGAGCGCGATAAGGCTATAACGCTTACCAAGAATCCGCTTTATTGGGACAAGAATAATGTGACGGTTGAAACAGTTGAATATCAAATGATCCCGGAAGGTACTACTTCGCTTGAAATGTTCAAGCGCGGTGAGCTGGATGATGCAACCGTTGAGGCGGAAGAATACCTTTCAATGAAGGGCACAGAGTGGGAAGGCAAACTTATTCCGACCGAGCGTAGTTTGTCCACCAATTATTTGTGGCTTGACTTCTCAGGAGCCAATCCTGAATTCAATACGTTTGTTCAGAATGAAAATTTCCGCAAGGCTTTGCAGTATTCTCTTAACCGCGAGGCAATAGCAAGCTTGCGCGATCCTGTAGATCCGCAGCGTGTACTCCGTGCAACGATTAATGCGGAAGGTGCGATATATGATGGCAATGGCGTGGATTATACGGACTATGCTCCGCTTAAGGCTGTAAAGGACACCGACTATAACAAACCAGAGCTTGCCAGACAGTATATGGAAGCCGCTGTTGCGGAACTCTGCGATGAAAACGGCAACATAAAAGGTATAGAAGCGGGGAAGGTTGATTACTTGCCCGTGGGAACGTTTGAGGTCGATGCCAAGCTGCCTGTAACCGTAATATACGTCGGTACTGACGATGAAAACGAGATAGTTATGGCGCAGCTTATGAAAACAATGGTAGAAGAGGCAATAGGCACAGACCTTATAGATTTTCAGATAGTGTGCTTCAGCGGCTGGACATACGGCACGGTAGCGGATCCCTACAACTACGATATCTACTTTGATTCCCTTTCCACCGGCTATGCCGACCCTTCCGGCATACTTACACGAATGACTACTGATGGCGCAGAAAATGTTGGCGGATACGATGTGCCTGAATACGATGCACTTATTGATCAGGCTCTGAATGCCGCAACGTTCGAAGAACGGCTTGAAAAATTTGCAGAGGCGGAGGCATACCTTTGCAACGGTGCATATGTAATACCATTCATATCCTCTCTGCGCGGATATTATATGACCAACTGTATGCCGTTCACCAGTCCTCTTACGCTATACGGCAACAGTAAGTTCAAAGGCGCGCTGGTAATGGATAAACCCCTTACTTATAGTGAATATCAGACCCTTGATGCAGCATATGAAATAGCGCGCACAGATGCGCTGAAAAACGCTGACTAACACTGTGCTTTTCTCCTTAACACACAAAAACGGGCGCGCTGCACATATCCAGCGGCGCGCCCGTGCTTTAGGCAATGCTTTATCATCCCAAGGAGGGATACGCATATGACCAAATATATTTTAACGCGAACGCTACGGAGCCTGCTTACGGTAGCTATTGTTTTTGTGACCGTATTTATGCTGCTTCGCCTTATGCCGTTGAGCGGGTACTTCCCACAGGAGATACTGAAAGAAACAGATGAAGCTACACGAATGACATATTTAAGGAATCAAGGCTTGCTTGATCATCCGTTTGTGCAGCTTTGGCGTTTCGTAAAGAATCTTTTTCAAGGTGATCTTGGACGCAGTCTTACGGTTTATCCTAAAGTACCCATAATAACTTTGCTCAAAGAGAAAATACCCGTTACCGCCGCTTTTGGCTTTGCGAGCATGGTGATAGGCATAGTGCTTGGAATATCGCTTGGGCTTGTAATGGTACGGTTCAAAAATAACTGGGGCGATAGGCTTGGCACGTTTTTCATACTTATCGTGCGCGCCGTACCAAGTATAATATATTTGTTCTTTATTCAAGTATGGATATCCAAATGGTTTGATCTGCCGCTGGTTTTCTATAAAGATAGACCTGAGTCGTGGGTATTGCCGACAATATGCCTGTCTCTTGGCAGTATAGCTTACTACGCCCTGTGGTTAAGGCGGTTTATGGTAGATGAAGAAAACAAGGACTATGTTAAGTTCGCCATGGTAAAAGGATTACCCAAACGCGTGGTATGGAAAAAGCACGTTTTTAAGAACGCAGTAATACCGCTGGTAATATATCTTCCAAGCGATCTTCTCTTCATCATATCCGGCTCACTTGTAATAGAAAGCCTGTATGCCATTCCAGGTACGGGCGGACTGCTGACAACAGCTATAAAAAGCCAGGATAACAATTTAGTGCAGGTGATAGTGCTTATGTATGCGGTGCTGTCTGTAATAGGAGTGTTCTTGGGCGATCTTCTTGTTGCGTTTGTTGACCCGCGCATAAAGCTTACGGAGGGCGAATGAAAATGGAAGTTAAAACAAATGAAGCCAAGCGGCCGGCGGCTGCACTGAATCCGCTAAAGTTTCGCGCTGCAATCTATAATAATATGGACAGTGAGGATATTGGCTTTTCTAATTATTCATACTGGAAAAGCACGTTGCGCACTTTTTTTAAGAATAAGGCTGTTGTTGCGCTAGTCGCGTTGGTAACCGGCATGATAGTTATGAGCTTTATGTATCCAATTTTTTCCACGGTTGATCCTAACAAGGTAAGTATGCTGCCGCTTGAATGGAATCTTAGGCCAAGCGCAGAGCATTGGTTTGGCACAGATACGCTGGGACGTGATATATGGGCGCGGGCATGGTACGGATGCCGCAACTCTTTCCTGCTTGGATTCTGTATAGCATGTTCGGATGTTGGCTTCGGAATGATAGCAGGAGCACTCTGGGGATACAACAAAAAGATAGACCCGTTTATGATAGAACTCTATAACATAATGACAAATATACCTTCAACTGTTTATATGGTGCTGCTGGCTTACATAATGAACACAAGCTATATAACCCTGTTTGTATCCATGGCATCGCGCGGATGGATAGTAGAAGCGCGTTTTTTTCGCAACAGAATACTATCAATAAGGGATAGTGAGTACAATATCGCTTCACAATGTTTGGGCACACCTATGCGCCGTATAGCAACGAGGAATATAATCCCGCACATAGTAAGCCTTATTATAATGGAAGCGGCTTTGTGCATACCGTATTCGATAGGATCGGAAGTGTTTATGGGGTTTGTCGGCGTTGGCATGCCGGTGGATGCCATAACGCTTGGCAATATCGTTAACCAGGGGCGTGCATCGTTCACACTGCATCCATATCAAATGCTGCTGCCTACTGTAATATTGTGCACCATAACTGTTGCATTTTATGTTATAGGCAACAAATTTGCAGATGCGTCTGATCCGCGTAACCACGTTTAATGTAAGGAGGAACGGCAAATGAAAACTGCTTCGAATGGTCATACCACTCCGCTTATCCTCAGTGCTAAGAATGTGGAGGTTAAATTCAACTTAAGAGGAAAAACGCTGACTGCAGTGAGGGGGGCATCGCTTGATCTTTACAAGGGTGAAACGCTTGCGATAGTCGGCGAATCCGGCTGCGGCAAAAGCGTATTCACTAAGTCCTTCATAGGTATGCTGGATAAGAATGGTTATATAAGCGGCGGCAGCATAACCTATGACGGTGAGGACATGGCAAAATATACCGCGGAGCAGGAGTGGCTGAAGGTACGCGGTAAAAAAATCGCCATGGTGTTCCAGGATCCTATGACAAGCCTTAACCCGGTGCGTACAATAGGTGAGCAAATAACCGAAGTGATAACGTGGCATTTTGGCACGGAGCATGAGCAGGCCAAACGGGAAGCGATAGAATTGCTTAAACGTGTTGGCATAGCTGATGCCGAATATCGCTATAAGCAATATCCAAACGAGTTCTCAGGCGGCATGAGACAAAGGGTGGTAATAGCAACGGCCATAGCCTGTCGGCCTGAGATACTGATATGCGATGAGCCGACTACGGCGCTTGATGTGACTGTTCAGGCGCAGATAATACGTCTGATAAAAGAGCTTCAGAAGGAACTCGATATGACCGTTGTATATATTACGCATGACCTTGGTGTTGTGGCGAGCGTTGCGGACTGGGTGGGCGTAATGTATGCAGGGCAAATAATAGAGTATGGCACCGTACATGAGATATTCAAGCAGCCTGCGCATCCATATACGAAGGCTTTGCTCATGTCCCTTCCGCAGCTTGGGGTAAAAGGCAACGACCTGTATTCCATAAAGGGTGCGCCGCCTAACCTTTTTAAAAAGATAGAGGGGGATGCATTTGCACCGCGCAATCCTGAAGCAATGGAGATAGACTTTGAACAGGAGCCGCCACGCTTTGATATTACGCCTACACATTGGGCAAAAACATGGCTGTTGCATCCTTATGCGGAAATCTACCGCAAAGAGCTCGATTCTGCAGAACATAAGCGTAAGATATCTGCAACAAAGCCAGAAAAGCCGTTTGGCTATAAAAATGCGGAAAAGCTCCTGCAAGTAAAGAATCTATCTGTAAATTTCAAGCTTGGCGGCAAAGAATTCAAGGCTGTGGATAGCGTTAGCTTTGATATATATAAGGGCGAAACACTCTCGCTCGTGGGCGAATCCGGATCAGGAAAAACAACCATCGGCCGCGCCATAATGCGCATATATAACTCAAATGTTTCCGGCTCAATAACCTACAAGGGCGAGAATATTGTAGAAAAAATGTCAAAGAACGAAACTAAAAAGCTGCATATGGAAATGCAGATGATATTTCAAGACCCGATGGCCAGTTTAAACGAACGTGCCAAAGTGGACTACATAATATCAGAAGGTCTGTATAACTACCACCTTTTTGATAGCGAAGCCGATAGAATGCACAAGGTGGAGGAGATAATGCAGGAAGTTGGCCTTCCAAAGGAGTTTTCATCGCGCTTTCCACATGAGTTTTCAGGCGGTCAGCGCCAACGCATAGGTATAGCAAGGAGTCTTGTCATGAATCCGGAATTTGTTGTTGCAGATGAACCGATAAGCGCGTTGGACGTATCCATCAGAGCGCAGGTAATAAACCTTCTGAACAAGCTGAAACGTGAGCGAGGACTTACATATCTGTTTATAGCACACGATTTAAGCGTAGTCCGATTCATATCCGACAGGATAGCGGTTATAAACAAAGGCAGGATAGTTGAATTGGCTGAATGCGAAGAACTGTTTGCCAATCCTTTGCACCCGTATACAAAGGCGCTGCTAAGTGCTGTACCATATCCGGATCCGGATGTAGAAAGGAGCAAGAAACTGCTGACATACGACAGGGCAATGCACAACTACACGAAAGATAAGCCTTTATGGACAGAAATAAAGGAAGGCCATTTCGTATTGGCAAACCAAGCTGAGATTTCCATATACAGAACGGAAATGGAGAAATAAATGGATGCACAGCAGCTTAAAATATACATACGTCTTATATATACAAAAGCATTCCGGTACTTGGGTGCGGTGCTTGTTCTGTGTGCACTTATAGGAGGCATATATGGCAATAGGCTGCACTTCGTGTTTGCATCATGCGCAGCGGGTTCAGGATTCCTATGCTGGGGCTGGTTCACGCATCTTAAACGTACCGGATTCAAACTTGTTGGATTTGGCGAAAAAACGGCAGAGCAGGCAAAAACACCGTATATTTGGCGGATAGATAAACAAAAGCGACTGCATAAGCCGTCATTTATGATGACAAATGCTGACTTTGATGATGACCTCGTAAATGCTACGGCATGCAACGAGAATGAGTTCAGCAAAGAAAATATAATCGCATCGCGTATGTATGCGCGTGCGGCATGCGGAGTGATGCTGATTGTTATATCGTTTATAGTTAATATTTAAACTTTTGTGGAGGACGGAAATTGAGAATACAAAGCGGTATACTGCTCACCATGGGTGGGGAGCGATATGAAAACGGCTATGTAGACGCGGAAAACGGGAAAATAACAGCATTCGGCTCAATGAACGATGCTCCTGTATATAGTGGTGAAACCTATGATGCTGAGGGCGGCTACATACTGCCCGGGCTTATAGATGCGCATACGCATATAGGCATATCAGAGGAAGGATTGAGGTGGGAAGGAGAGGATTGCAACGAAGCAACAGATCCAGTTACACCTGATATGCGCGCTGTTGACGGCATAAATCCTTTTGATACGGCAATACCCAAAGCACGGAGGGCAGGCATTACGACGGTCGCGGTATCTCCCGGAAGTACAAATGTCATAGGCGGACAAATTGCAGCCATAAAGCTGATTGGCAAAAACGTAGATAATATGGTTATAAAAGCCCCATGTGCAATAAAGTTTGCCTTAGGCGAAAACCCTAAGCGCACTTATGGTGATAATAAAGGCCGATCCCCCATGACACGCATGGCAACGGCGGCCATAATGCGTAAAACGCTTATGCGGGCTCAGAGATATATGAATAAGAAAGAGGCGGGCGAGGATATATATGAGCCTGATATGGAGGCGCTTATACCGCTGCTGAAGCGCGAAATACCAGCACACTTTCATGCGCACAGGGCAGATGATATACTAACGGCTATACGAATAGCGCATGAATTCAATCTAAAATACTGCATACTCCACGCAACGGGAGCCGAGAAGATCACCGACTGCATAAAAAATGAACATGCAGTATTTGTTGTTGGGCCGAGCATGGGGCCTGCTGGTAAGCCGGAAACTGTTGGAGGATCGTTTGCAACGGCGGGAGTACTTACGGCAGCAGGTATGGAGGTTGCGATAACGACCGATCATGATGTTACCCCATTATGGCTGCTTCCAAGCTTTGCAGCTATGTGTGTACGTGAGGGAATGAACGAATATGCAGCACTTCAGGCTATAACTATAATTCCGGCAAAAGCACTTGGTATAGATGCTTGTGTGGGTTCAATAAAAGTCGGTAAAGAAGCTGACATAGTTGTATTTACTGGCCATCCATTCAACTATCTTACTGAAGTCCGGGCTGTTTTTATAAATGGTGTAAAAGTTGAATAGCGGATATAGGTTACCATTGCTGCTTAGCAAAAACTTGCCAATGAGATTTGGCAGTGGCTTGCAGAGCGGTTCATTGTGATAAAATTGTTGAACATACATGTTTCCACCTAAGCATGTCGGAGAATGATGGGCGGACGATTATTAATGTGTATATAACAATTATCAACTGCGGTATGATCATCTGCGGGAGCAGAACAGACATGAAGAGGATCATCCGTTATAAACGATGTCCTTGAAATTCCAGTCTCGAGCGCAGGTATAGCTCATATCGCCCAGAGTCCAGCCTTTGTTGAAGGCTGCGAAGCTATTGGTATGGTTATATACATAATAGGGCTCATCGGCGATGATGATATCACAAGCCTGGAATAGTAGATCCATGCGCTTGCTCTCGTCAGTAGTGGTAACGGTCTTGGTCAGCAGGCTGTCTACCTCAGCGTTGGAATATGCGGCGCAGTTATAGCCGCCAATGTCAATATTTGCGATGTTGAGCAGGGGATCCAAGTTGGCGGATGGATAGGGATAGTCCGCACCCCAGGTGGTCACCAAACAGCCATAGTCTCGGATACCGTTGGCAAAGAACCAGTTCATGTAGGAGTCTAAATCGGCGTTCAGATGCCGCTGGATGGAATATATAACGTCATCCATGGTCATGGGCATACCATCGGAGAAGGTGACATCGTCCCTGATCTGGTAAACATAGGTGTAAGGATCGGTGGCTTCAAAGGACTTGCAGAGGTTGGGCTTAAGGGCATTGTCGGGGTTATGTGTCGGTAGGCTCTCGGTGATCTGGTCGACCACCAGGCTGCTGGTGTTGTCATAGGCAAAAGCGGGATCAATGGTAACAGAGTCTCCGTTCATATGAACGTTGAGAACAACTTTTTTGCCGGAGCTTTCATCGCTCGTACCGTTGCAGACCGTGGAAGCGGCCAGCATAACAGCGATCAGACATATACATAGGAGCTTTTTCATGGGTGAAATTCCTTTCTGTTTTTTATTTATGTCAATTTGACATTTGCTAAACTAACAGCAATGACATGCCACATAGTTCCTAAAGCTTTGGCAGCTGATTTTTGCAAATTACCTGGCAGTCGGAACAGCGGAAGGCAAATCGGCATTCCTTATACTCTTCCAGTGTGGCGGGAATATCTCCCTGCAGGATGGTGCGCTCCCTTTTCTGCTGAGATAGATCAATGACAGGGATTGCTGAGATCAGCGCCTTGATATAAGGATGCTGGATGTTACGGAATGCCACACCGCTTTCGCTCGTTTCACCAATGCACCCAGATACATTACAGCCACATTGTCACAGATATGTTCCACTACGGTCATATCATTGGAGATAAACATCATGGTCATGCGGAAGTTTCGCTTTAGATCCTCTATTAGGTTCAGTATCTGCGCCTGTATAGAAAACGTCCAGCGCAGAAATAGGCTTGTCCACCACGATGAAAACTGGATCCAGCAGCGGGGCGCGCGATGACAAGGCGCTGAAGCTGTCCGCCGGAAGGTTCATGCAGAAATCGATTCAATTCGTTTTCCGAAAGGGAAATATATTCTAAGAACTGATCCATATCGCCTTATTCTGGGATCTGCTTATGCCTTTCAATCGACATGGCTCAACCAGGGAATACGAAATCTTCAGCTTGGGATTAAAGCTGGAATAGGGGGGGGGAAAGATCATCTGCATGCGCTGTAGATCATTGCGGAGTGTTCTGCAGCTCTGTCTGGAAATGTCTTTCCCGGTAAACAGCACCTGTCCATCCGTCAGGTCGGTGAGTCGCATCATACATTTGCCAAGCGTTGATTTACCGCAGCCTGATTCCCCGACGATGCCAAATATATCACCGGCATGAATGGTCAGGTCTACGCCATCTACTGCCCGTAGCGTCCAGACACCCTTAAATGAGTAGTTTTTTAGGCAGCGCACTTCAATATATTGCACGGCTTCTTTGATATCATGCATAATTCATTCCTCCTTCTGAATAATAGCACGCCGCCAGATGCAGCTGCCCACCCGTGGAACGCTGCGGCATGAGCATCGGCTTTACTTCACGACAGCGCTGCGTGGCGCGCTCACACCGGGGAGCGAATGGGCAGCCCTCAAAATCGTCAAATGCTCTGGTGGAATGCCGGGAATAGTGCGAAGCTTATGGGTTTTGACTTCCTGGCGGGGTATGCCGCCGCTTTCATAGCGGTCAAAGCCGGGCTTTCCCCGCATGAGCATTTCAAACGCACGGTTGCT
>ENA-ORMS01001287-ORMS01001287.1-human-gut-metagenome-genome-assembly--contig:-NODE-1287-length-21030-cov-3.199333_pt1 | contig 21030 bp, 20 predicted proteins | sample MGYA00242104_ERZ508997 | MGnify/ENA primary metagenome ERZ508997 (study PRJEB26280, sample SAMEA2338704) | human gut metagenome | biome: human gut; feature: human-associated habitat; material: faeces... | reverse complement strand
TTTTCAAAATAGAATAATGTTTCCTATAATAGATGAAGATAATAATATAGTAGGATTTAGTGGCAGAAAATATTTAGCAAATGATTTAGATAATAAACAACTATCTAAATATGTTAATTCTCGTGAAACAGATATATTTATTAAAAGTAAAATATTTTATAATATTAATAATGCTCTTCCAAATATAAAAAAATCTAAAGAAATTATTATTACTGAAGGATTTATGGATACTATTAGAATGGTATCAATTGGTTATAACAATACAGTGGCTCTTATGGGAACTGCTTTTACAAAAGAACATTTAGATAAAATAATTAAATATAAATGCAGAGTAGTATTAAATCTTGATCAAGATAATGCAGGAGTACTTGGAACAATATCAATTGGAGATGAATTAATCAAAAATAATATAGATGTATCTGTAATAGTATTTGATGATTATAAAGATAGTGATGAATATATTATTAATAAAGGAAAAGAAGCATTTGACTATGCTTATAAAAATAGAATATCTTATATAGATTTTAAATTTAAATATTTAAAGTCAAATAAGAATATGAAAGATTCTACTGATATTAGTAAATACATTAATGAGGCTATAAAATCATTAAATGATATAGATGATGATATATTAAAAGAACTTAAGATAAATGAATTATCTCGTGAGTTTGGTATTGATGAATCTGTAATAAAAAACAAGATTAAATTAAGTGGTAAGAAGGAAGTAAAAAAAGAAGAAAAAATTACCAAAAAAAGATATGATAAATATGATATAAGTGAAATAAGAATATTATATTTAATGCTTAATTATGATGATGTAATTCTTTATTTTGAAAATTCTCTTGGATATTTAATTCATGATAATATGATGGCACTTGCGTATAAAATAGTAGAATTTAGAAATGATTATGGATATTTTAATTATAGTGATTTTATTGATTACGTTGGAGATAATGAATTGGTAAAAGAAACGATTAAAGAAATAATGAGATATCATAATGATGAAGAGTATACTGAAAGTGAGCTTGAAGATTATTTTGATACGATAAAAGAGTATTCAGTTAAAAAAAGAATAAATGAGTTAAAGAAAGAAATGAATGAAACATTAGATGTTAATAAAAAAATAGAACTAGCAAATAAAATAAATAAAATAAATAAGGAAGTGTTACAATGGTAAATAATATTAAAACATTTGAAGAAAGAGTTAATGATTTAGTAAAAGAAGGAAAAGATCAAGGTTATCTAACATATGAACAAATAGCTAAGAAAACAATAGATTTAGATTTAGACAGTAATGCATTAGATGAACTTTATAATGTACTTACTGAAAATCATATTGAAGTAAAAGCAGAAGATGAAGATGAGGGAAGTTCTATTGATATCAAAGATGATATAACTGATAATATTCCTGATGAAAGTAAAGACATGAGCGTTAATGATAACGTAAGAATGTATTTAAAAGAGATAGGTAAAATAAGTTTGTTATCACTTGAAGAGGAACAAGAACTATCAAAAAGAGTTGCAGAAGGAGATGAGAAGGCTAAAAATATATTAGCTGAATCTAACTTAAGACTTGTTGTTTCAATTGCTAAAAGATATGTAGGAAGAGGACTTTTATTCTTAGATTTAATTCAAGAAGGTAACATTGGACTTATGAAAGCAGTAGAAAAGTTTGATTATGGTAAAGGCTATAAGTTTAGTACTTATGCTACTTGGTGGATTAGACAAGCTATTACAAGAGCACTTGCAGATCAAGCAAGAACTATAAGAGTTCCTGTTCATATGGTTGAAACAATTAATAAAATGGCTAGAATAGAAAGACAAATGACTCTTGAATTAAATAGAGAACCTACTGATCAAGAACTATCTAAGAAAATGGGACTTTCTGTTGAAAAGATAGCTGAAATAAGAAAAATTAGTCAAGATCCAGTATCTTTAGAAACACCAATAGGTGAAGAAGATGACTCACATTTAGGAGATTTCCTTGCTGATGAAAGAACTATGTCACCAGAAGATTTCGCAACTTATGAGATACTTAAGGATGAATTAAGACAAGTGTTAGATACACTAACTACTCGTGAAAAAGAAGTATTAGAATTAAGATTTGGTTTATTTGATGGTTCAAGTCATACATTAGAAGAAGTAGGAAAGAAATTCAAAGTTACAAGAGAAAGAATTAGACAAATCGAAGCTAAGGCATTAAGAAAATTAAGACACCCATCAAGAGCTAAAAAACTAAAGGATTTCTTAATTGAATAGAATAGAGGCTATTTGTTCATTTATAAATGATAATGACTTAGTAGTGGATGTTGGGTGTGATCAAGTTGAAGTAGGAATATTACTTTCTAAAAGAAATATTAAATCTATAGCTAGTGATATAAGTGAAAAAGTAGTTGCTAGTGCTAAGAAAAAAATAAATAAATTAAATTTAAATGATTATATTAATTTAAGAGTTTCTGATGGACTTAATAATATTAAAGAAGGAGAGGCTAATACTTTAATACTTGCTGGTATGGGTAGTCATACAATACTTGATATATTAAAGGAAACTAATCTTAGATTTAATAAAATAATAACCATATCAAATAATTATCATGATATATTAAGAGACGAGATGAATAAATTAAAATATATAGTTAGTGATGAATTAATAGTATATGAAAATAATAAATATTACAATTTAATAGTATTTAAAGAGGGGAAAAGAAAATATACTGAAAAAGAGTTATTATTAGGATTGAATCAATTAGATACAGAGATGTATGATAAATATTTAAATTACTTAAAAAGTAAATATTTAGAAATACAAAGAGTTTCAAATAATCAAAATATAAAAGCAAATAAAATAATTAAATATATAGGCTAAGAAATTAGTCTTTTTTATTTTGTAGCTTTACTAGATAAATTTGTTTGATAAACGAAGACTATTATAAAAAGTATTTTTGACACAGTATAAAGAAAGATATATGTGAATAGAGAAGTCTTAATGACTTTTCTATTTATTTGTGATAAAATTATTTAGTTGAAAGGGTGATTAATATGAGAAAGTTTTTAAAGTATGTTTTGACACTTAGTTTTTTATTTATGCTTTGTTCATGTGGTCTTAATTATAAAACTGAGACTAAGGATGGAAAAACAGTATACAATATTGAAAATAAAAAATATATAGAAAGTGATAAAGAAACAAATTTAATTAAAATAGATGTTAAAGATAAGGGAATTATAGTGGCAGAACTTTATCCTGATATAGCACCAATAACAGTAGAAAACTTTAAGAAGTTAGTTAATGATAAATTTTATGATGGGTTAATATTCCATAGAATTATAAAAGACTTTATGATTCAAACAGGAGATCCATTAGGAACTGGTATTGGTGGTAGTGATGAAAATATTAAGGGAGAGTTTAGTGAAAATGGAATAGAAAATAATTTATCTCATACAAGAGGAGTGCTTTCAATGGCAAGACGTGGAGGAAATCCTGAAACAGAAGAAACTATGAATTCAGCAAGTAGTCAATTCTTTATAGTGCATAAAGATTCAATATTTTTAAATGGAAAATATGCTGCGTTTGGAAAAGTTATTAATGGTATGAGTGTAGTTGATGATCTTGCTATTTCACAAACTGATGAAAATGATAAGCCACTTAGTGATAAAGTGATAACATCAATTAGATTTGTTAGTCTTTTAGGGGAATAAATATGGAAATAATGGATGGAAAGAATCTTTCAAATATAATAAAAGATGATTTAAGGAAAGAAATATCTATGTATGTTCAAACACCTATTTTAGCAGTTATAACAATAGGTGATGATGAAGCATCTAAAGTATATGTAAATAATAAGAGAAAATCATGTGAACAAGTGGGTATAAGTTTTATGCATTTTGATTACTTAAGTGAAGTAAAAGAAAGTGTAGTAATTAATAAAATAAAAGAGTTAAATAAAGATGTATCTGTAAATGGAATAATAGTTCAGTTACCAATTCCAGATCATTTTAATGTAGATAAAATTATTAATACAATAGATGTATCTAAAGATGTAGATGGTCTTACTAATGAATCTAAAATAAGAAGAATGAATAATAAAAGTAGTTTAATACCGTGTACAACTAAAGGAATATTAGAACTGCTTGATTATTATAAAATAAATATTGAGTCTAAAAGAGTAGTTGTAGTTGGTAGAAGTGAATTAGTCGGAACTCCTACTTATCAAGAATGTTTAAAAAGAAATGCTACTGTTACAATATGCCACTCCAAAACTATAGATTTAGGAAGTATAACTAAAGAAGCAGACATATTAATAGTTGCAACAGGTCATAAATATTTAATAGATAAAAATATGATAAAAGAAGGATGTGTTATTATAGATGTTGGGATAAGTCGTGATAATGGTAAATTATATGGTGATGTTAATCCTAATGTTAGTGACAAGTGTTCATATCTTACACCGGTACCGGGAGGAGTAGGACCTATGACAGTAGTTATGTTACTTAAAAATACTTTTATAGCATATAAAAATCAACATGGTGTTAAAGATGTATAAAGAAATAGAAAGAAGTATAGTAAAAACTTATAGAAAAGAAATATGGGCTAGATTTATTAAAGCTGTTAAAGAATTTGAACTTGTAAAAGAAAAAGATAAAATAGCTGTATGTATTTCAGGTGGTAAAGATTCATTTTTACTTGCTAAGTGTATGCAAGAATTAAAACGTCATGGTAAGATTGATTTCGAAGTTGTATTTATATGTATGAACCCTGGATACAATGAAAAGAATCTTGAACTTATAAAGTCAAACGCTGAAAAGATGAATATAGATTTGCATATATTTAATAGTAATATATTTGATGTTGTGGAAACGCAAATAAAGTCACCTTGTTATTTATGTGCAAGAATGAGAAGAGGGTGTCTTTATAGTGAAGCACAAAGACTTGGATGTAATAAAATAGCGTTAGGGCACCATTTTGATGATGTGGTGGAAACTATATTACTAAGTATGTTTTATGCATCTGAATATAAAACTATGATGCCAAAACTTCATAGTGAAAATTTTAAAGGTATGGAACTTATAAGACCACTTTATTATGTAAGAGAAAAAGATATTATAAGATTTGCTAAAGGAAATGATCTAACATTCTTAAATTGTGCATGTAAATTTACTGAGAAGAATCAAACTGAAAACACATCAAAAAGAAAAGAAATAAAAGAGCTATTAAATGAACTTAAAAAAATTAACCCTAATGTTGATAATAATATATTTAAAAGTACATTTGATATTAATTTAAATACTGTACTTGGTTATCATAAAACAAAGGATGATGCTTATAGTTTTTTAGATGATTATGATAAAGACTAATCGTCTTTTTATTTACAAAGATTTTAAAAATTTGTATAATTATAATTAAGATAGCACGTTATACACAATAAACTTTATGTAAAAATAATATTTAAGGGGTGAATACCATGAAAAATAAAAAAGGATTTACATTAGTAGAGGTTCTAGCAGTAATAGCAATTTTAATGATTTTAGTAACTTTATCAGTTCCAAGAATTAGAACGATATATGATAAAGCAAAAGAAAACGCTTTTTTAACAGAGTTTAAAAATTTAGAAAGACAAATTACTAATAAAGAAGTAATAGCTAAAATGAATAAAAAGAAAATAGTAGCAATATCTAGCGAAGATGAAACATCATTAGAACTTTCAAATAAAGATTTTAAATATTGTATAGATCTAAATAAAAATGGTACTTTTTCTAGAATGCAAGCATCTGATGGTAAACACTATATCGAAGCAAATAGAGGGGATGATATTCATTCATTTACAAACAAAAATATTATTAAAGGTGGTTATGATAAATTAAGATGTGTATTTGATGAGAATAAATCACTTAAAAATGTTATTCTTGCAAATAATAAAACATATCCAGATAATAAAAAATCAGATACTGTAGAAAGTGAAAATGGAATAGACTTTTCAAAACCAGCAAGTGCTACTAACGGAATAGGTTTATTTTATAACTATAACTCAGATGATATTAATTCAGATGGTAAAGTAGACAAAACATATTATTTTAGAGGTCTTGTAGATAACAATAATGTTTTATTTGCAGGCGGTTGTTATAAAGTGGTTAAGATAACAGAAGATGGTGCGGTTAAACTTGCATATATTGGAACAGCATATAACGGAAGCTGTAATGAGACATATGGTTATGGTGTTGAAAACAGTGTTTATAATGACACAATAGATTATATGACTGATAAAGATAGTACAATTAAAACTTCAGTTGATAAATGGTATAAAGAAAACATATTACAATATCAAGAATATATACAGGATACGGTATATTGTAATGATAGAAGTAAAGATGATAATGGAAATTATAATGTAAATAATAGGCTTGGAGGTTCAAATCAAGTAAAACCAACTAATAAATGTAATAATGAAGATAGTTTCACTGTAAGTGATAAAGTCGGTAATGGAAAACTTAAATATCCAGCAGGACTTTTAACGGCAGATGAATATGTTTACTCAGGAGGAAGCGTAAGCACTACTTCAAACATATTTACAACGTTTATGATAGGTCAGTATTATACTATGTCACCGCAAAGTGATGATAATATTTATACAGTGTCTGAAACTGGACTTAGAACTTCAACTGTTTATTATTCTAATTCTAAAGATTATGCTACAGTTCCGATTATTTCACTAAACTCAAAAGCAATAGTAATTCATGGCGATGGTTCTCAAGAAAGTCCATACGAAATAAAAACAGATACAAATGATGTTGTGAAAGACTGTGCAACAAATGTATATAAAAAAGGAACTATACTTAATAAGATGTTAAGTAGTGATTGTGCATATTCTGCTAATAAAAAGAGTAAAAATGTGGCAAGACCAGCTGGAATTAATTTTAGCGATGATTGGCAAAGCACCCCTGTATCTTATACTTATGATGAAACAGTGAATTCATACATGTATATGTATGATTATCAAACTGAAGAGTATGAGTTTTATGAAAAGATGGATTTTGATTCTTCTACTGGTAAATTTATACTATCTGGAAAAGTAATAAAAGGTAAGTGGAATACTTCTTCAGTTTGTACAGCAAGTTCTTGTCCAGTACTTGGGTATTATGTTGTCAAAGGTAAAACTTGCTATAAGATAACCGAAAATACTGGTACGTTTTACGCTAATAGAACAAATGCTACTGAGTATTATCCACGAGTAGCTACTGAAGGAAAAAATGGACAAGGTTTATATTACACGGAAGATAAAAATTTAACTTATGATGGCAAAAGAATATATTTCTATAGAGGTAGGGTTGATAATAATTATGCTGCAATTGAAAAATCATGCTATAAAATAATCAGAACAGATGAAAATGATAACGTTAAACTTTTATATTATGGAACATACGATAAGGGTAAGTGTAATAAAAAAGAAGAAGGTATAGGAATGTATAAATATTCTAATTGGGAAAAAGATAATACTTATGTTGGATATATGTTTGGCGATGTAACTAAGTTAAATATAAGCGATGATACAGAAAGGCTTTATACTGATAAATATTCTTTTAGTGAAGATTATGAGTATGATAAAAATAGTAGATTGTTTAAATTGAAGGGAAAAATAATTAGTGGTGAATTAGAAAGTGATGAAATTTGTTCATCTAATGCCTGTCCTGTAAAAAATTATTATACTTGCAGAAAAGAAAACAAAGACGAAGGTTGTGAAGTTCTTTATCAAATATTAGGAAAAGGTAGTGATTATTTATATTTCAATTTGAAAGTATATCGAATGAATAGCGCATCCTATGCAGAAGCAACTAGCAATAAATATGATAGTAATGTAAAAAAGATTGTAGATGCTTGGTATGAAAAGGAATTTAAAAATAGTAAAGTAAAACTACAAGACACTGTTTTCTGCAACGATAGAAGTATTAGTTCTGGTGAAGGATATGGTGCAATAAAAACGACTTATTCTACATGGAATGATTTTTCATATAGTTGTAAAAGTCAGAATGATAAATTTACTGTTTCGAGTAAGCTTGGTAATGGAAAATTAAAATACCCAGTTGGATTGATAACAAGAACTGAACTTGATATTAACAATGAATTAATAAGTGATTATCATTATATAAGGCGTCTTTATACAATGACGCCAGACGAATTTTCTTATTCATCTTCAGTATTTTGTGACAAAATTTATGTTAGTTCTTTATCTTCAAAAGAACCAATTATGCCAATGATAGCTATAAAAGGAAATGAGTATGTTTCTCAGGGAACAGGTAGGTATGATGATCCATATTTGATTTTAGGAGGCAAGTAATATGAAAAAAAATGGATTTACATTAATGGAATTATTAGCGGTGATTGCAATAACAGCAGTTTTATCTGTTATTGCTATTCCAACAATATTGAACTTATATAATAAGTCAGTAAAAAACGCTTTTCAAGTACAATCACAAGCAGTAGTGAAGGCAATAGATGATGATATTTCTATTGATCTTGATAACATTCGTGAATATGATTGCTTGAATGGTAATGAAAGTATTTATAAAAAGTGCACTGTTACAGTGGCAAATGGAAAGCCTATCTTAGAGGCAGAGGGAACTGGTAGATTTTCAGGATATTATATCTATGACCAAAGTATTGAAAAAGATGGATACATAATCAATACTAATAAACTAAGTAATTATGTTGCATCAAGTAAAGAAACAAAGTTCTCTTTAATTGATGATTCAACAGGAGGTTTGAGTAGTAAATTTAAAGAGGAGTCTTATAGTAATATTATGAATACTTTAAACTCTGATGATGAAATTAAAGATAAATTTCCATTGTTTACTACTATGTTTACTGGTGAAAATGTAACTGGAAGCGATGAAGCTATGGTTTTAAAGAGCTCTAGTTATGTTAAAGATGGTAAAATATATGGGGGGAATGCAACAATATTTACGCAGGAAAGTACTGAAACAACTAAAGATGGTCTTCCTGTATATACTGCTCCTGTGTATATAGCATCAATCAATCTTTCTAATACAGAAAGTGGTACATATGAGTTTAAATCTTCTGGTATAGATGGTTCTTATGTATTTATGGTAATTTCTAAAAATAAGTTTATTAAAGCACTTAAAAATTATAGCAGTGAAGAGCAAGTATTAAATAATATGGAACCGCTTTTATCAAATAGTGCGATTGCTTCATCAACTAACAGTCCTTTAAATTATATGTTTGGTGAATATAATGTAGATGATACTAAAATTAATGCATCTAATCCAACATTGGCTCTTGATGATGCTGATACTTATTATGTTGTTGTTATGCTTTTTGATCTTTTTGGGTCTAACCCAAGTACCGTTGGTACACTTAAACAAATATCTATGAAGAGCGTTGGTCAAACAATAGGTTTATCAGGAAATAAGACTGTTACTTTGCTTAAGTCTGAAGTTAAAGATTATAAAGATCCAGGTTTAAAATCATATAATGAAACTTTAAAAGAAAATAAAAATTATATAAAATACAGTGATTTGAAAGAAAAAGTGGGTGACTATAAAATATCTTATGTTTTAAAACAAGATGATAAAATAAAAACATTTGTAAGAAATGTATATGTTGTTTCTGAAAAGCCTGATAAATACTTAGAATATTATAATTCAGAGAAAGTGACAGTAAATGGCATGTATATTTTAAAAGGCTCAACTGATAAATATAAGTTCTATTGTTCAACTAATAGTTCATATTTAAGTGAAACTAATAAAGAATGTCCTGTAGAATGTGGAAGATTTGGGCACGTTTTAATAAAAAGTACTGAAAGTAGCTATATTAAATATATTAATTTTGTTGGTGGTTCTTGTTATAGGTAATAAAAAACTCTTGAGTTTTAAACCCAAGAGTTTTTGTTTACTTATTAGTTTATTATCTGTTGTAGTATTCAACGATTAGAGCTTCATTAATTTCATTATTTAATTCTTCTCTTTCAGGATATCTTAAGTAAGTACCTGTTTTTTTAGTTTTATCAACTTCTACAAATGCAGGAATGTTAATATCCATACCTAAACATTCATTAATAACAGGGTGATCTAGTGATCCTTCTTTAACAGAAATAACACTTCCAACTTTTACTCTAAATGATGGAATATTTACTTTTTTACCATCAACTAAGATATGACCATGATTAACTAATTGTCTAGCAGCTTTTCTAGTTTTAGCAAATCCCATTCTATAAACTAAGTTATCAAGTCTACTTTCTAAAAGTATTAATAAATTAGTACCATGAATTCCTTGCATTTTACCAGCTGCATCAAATGTTTTTCTGAATTGTTTTTCAGATAAACCGTACATAAATCTAACTTTTTGTTTTTCTTGTAATTGAACACCATATTCACTAAGTTTTCTTCTGCTAGTTCCATGAATACCAGGAGCTTGAGTTTTACGTCTTAGTTCTTTGCCAGTTTCAAGAGTAGAAAAACCATATCTTCTAGATTTTTTAAATACAGGTCCGATGTATCTTGACATAGTATTTGTTCCTCCTTTACAATATTTTTGTATTAAAGGCCACTACTTATAGTTATAGGGAGTTTCTTATCACTTTCGCCTTGGCAGAGGTTACTTATATTTACTTAGAAACACATTATAATTACTTATAGCACTGCCACTAAATACTTAGTAAATTATATAATAAAAATAAGTAAAAATCAATAAAAATACATAAATAATTGATTGAAATAGTGAAAATATGCTATAATTTGTATACGGAGATGGTATTTATGGCAAAAAATAATATGAAATTAAAGTATAAAGCTAAAAAAAGAGAAAGAAGAACTGAGGTTAGTGAAACTGATAAAATTAAATCAGCTGTTTATACTGTTATAGGTGTATTCTTATTCTTTGGTTTAATGTATTTGTGTGTTCTTGGACTTAATAAAGCTGGTGCTTTTGAACAAGGATATAAAAGACCTGAAACTAAAACTGAATTTAGTTATGAAAAAATAATGATAGGCAATGTATTTAATAGAGACGAAAAAAATTACTTAGTACTTTTTGATAACTATAAGAATTATAAAGTAAATAGTTATATTAATAGCTTAATTAAAAATAGTGATGAGACTGTTTATAAGGTTGATATGAGTCTAAGTGAAAATGCATCACATATATCTGATGAAAGCAATAAGAACGCTACTAGTAGTGAAGAACTTAGAATTAATGATGTAACTCTTATTAAAATTTCAAAAGGAAAAATAGTTAAGTATTTAACTGGTAGTGAAGAAATAGAAAGTTATTTAGAATAATGATTAAAGAGATAGAAAGTATTTGTGAAATTAAATGTGAAGAGGATTTAACTAAGTATAATACTTATAGAGTTAATAGTGTTTGTCATGCTTTAGTTTTTCCAAAGAGTATAAAAGAATTAAAAGAAGTATTAAATATTCTTAAAAAATATTCTATTAAGTATTTTATATTAGGCAATGGGTCTAACATTATATTACCTCCTTATTATGATGGGATAGTAATAAAACTTAATAATTTTGATAAATTGAATATTAAAGATAATGAAGTGGTTGTTGAGTCAGGTTACATGTTTAATAAATTATCAAACGAACTTTCTAATATGGGATATACTGGATATGAATGGTCTGTTGGTATACCAGGCACAGTAGGTGGATGTATATATAATAATGCAGGGGCATATAAGATGAGTGTGTCTGACTTACTTATTTCTGTCACTGTGCTTAAAAATAATGAAATAATTGAATTACCCTTTTCTGAATGTAATTTTGGATATAGAACTTCATTATTTAAAGAAGAAAAAGATTATATAATTTTATCATGTAGACTAAAAATACATAAAGGCAATATTGATGAAATTAAATCTCTAATCAATGATAGAACTAAAAGAAGAATAGAAACTCAACCATTAAATTATCCTTCATGTGGAAGCGTGTTTAGAAATCCGGATAGTATTTCTGCCGGAAAGCTAATAGAAGACTTAGGATTAAAAGGGTATAGTATTGGAGGGGCGTGTGTATCAACTCTTCATGCTAACTTTATTATTAATAAGGATAATGCCTCTGGTGAAGATATAATTAAATTAATAAATATAATAAAAGAAAAAGCAAAAGAGGAAACTGGTATTGATCTAGTTTTAGAACAAGAAATAATTAAATAAAAAAATTGGTCATATGGCCAATTTATTTATTTTTTTTATTTGCTTTAATTTCTTTTGTAGAAAGTCTAACTTTTTTACCATCTACAACTGTTGTTTGTAAATTTACTTTTTGAGTTTTTTTAGTAGCCTTTAGTGAAAAGGGTCTATTTTGTGCACTCATATTACTTCTTTTTGATACATTTTTAGCCATATTAACTTGCCTCCTCTTTTTAAGCCACATATAATTTAACATAAATTTTGATTTAAGTAAAGTAAAAATTGACTTTTTTAAGGTATTTTGCTATAATAAACTCAATTTCAGGAGGAATCATGAAAAAAGAACTAAAGAGATATTCTCTAGTTGAATACTTAGGAAAAGTACAAAGGGTAGTCACTAATGAAGATGATTATTTAAACATTTTAAAATCTATTGATTCTAGCAATAGAAAGACTTCTTTTGGTAAATTCTTTGGTAATGTTACTAAAAAATATCTTGGAGGTGAAATATTTATTACGATTCATGTTTATAATAGACTTACTCCTAAAATGACTATTAGTGATATTGATAAATTAACAAGTTCTCTTAATGAAAGGGAATTAATTGAATTATTCAAAGATAAATTAAAAACTAAAGATGAATATGTACCTGATATTAATATTGCTTATTTTGAAGATAAAAATAAAAAATTAAAGACTGAAAATGATGTAGATAGAAGAATATTATATTTACCAATTGTCTATATTAATGATATTAAATATTTAGACATTAAATATATTAAAAGATGTCTTGTGTATCATAGCGATAATAAAGATATTGATTTCTTTAAAGCACTTGCATATAGATTTGAATTATATTTATCATGTATGGAAGAAATTGAATCATTGTATGAAGCAATAGAAAAAGTAGAATATAAAAATGCTAATAGTGATTTGCTATATTATGCCTCTTTAAAACTATTAAATAAATTAATATATGAAAGAGATAAAAATGATTCATTAATAAGGCTTGATGATGGGGCATATCAATTAAGCAAAAGAAGATTAAGAGATTTTGGTATGTTTATGAAATATTATAACTGTTCTATAAAAAACAGTCCCTTAGAATATAATGGTCACTTAATTAAAAATAAAATAGAAATGCAAGAATATGAACATAGATTTGAAAATATGGAAGATTCTTTTAATGAATATAATGCATATAATTCTTGGGATGATGGGCGTACATTCGAATTAAAAAAATAGTTATTTAGTATATATTTCGACAAAAAATATATACTTTTTTTTATATAATTATCATGGTGATATTATGATATATATAGATGAGCTTATGTTACTTAATTTTATTATTGATTATGTAATACTTAGTACATTAACATTTTTACTTAAAAAGAATGTTAAGAAAAGAAGAATTTTTTTATCATGCATAGTTGGTGAAATCTCAATACTTTATGTTTTTATTTCTATGAATAATTTACTACTAGTTTTGTTTAAATTAGTATTAGGAATAATAATGATTATTATTTTATATGGATATAGTGATATTAAAAGTTTTTTTAAAGAAATAGTATATTTTTATATTTTATGTTTCTTTTTAGGAGGAACATTATACTATTTTAAAATTGAAAATCTAATGAAGTATCAATATATATTGTTATTTATACCCATCATTATGAATATATATAAGTATTTTGAATATAATTTAAAGAATATTTTAACTACTAGATATAAGGTGACAATATATTTAAATAATGGTAAGACTCTATATTTGAACGGTATGTTAGATACTGGTAATTCTTTAATTGAACCTTATAATGGTAAGAAGGTTATTATGATAAATAAGAAAGTGTCTGAAAATTTTTTTTTAGTACCATATAAAACTATTGATAGTACATCTTTATTGAAGTGTTTTACACCAAGAAAAGTATTTATTGATGGACTAGGGCAAAGGGATGATGTTGTTGTTGGCGTTGTTAATAAAAAGTTTAATGGATTTAATTGTTTATTAAATTATAAATTAATGGAGGGATAATGATAGATAAAATATTAGATAAGTTTTTTAAAAATGATGATGTGTTTTTTATTGGTAGTAGTGATATTTTGCCACCACCTTTAAAAAAGAATATTGAAGAGGATTTAGTAAGAAAAAGTAATTTAGGTGACTTGGATGCTAGAAATAAACTTATTGAGCATAATTTAAGGTTAGTAGTATTTTTAGCTAAAAAGTATGATAATACTATGTATGATTTAGAGGATTTGGTTAGTATAGGTACGATAGGTTTGATTAAGGGAATTAAAACATATAAACTTGATAAAAATATTAAACTTGCTACATATGCATCTAGATGTATTGATAATGAGATACTTATGTTCTTGAGAAAGAATAAAAAAAGAAATAGTGAAGTTAGTTTAGAAGATTCAATTAATTTTGATAGCGAAGGTAATGAATTAAAATTAGAAGATGTCTTTGGGACTGAAGATAATGTAGTCGAAAAAAGCATAGAAAGTAAAGATGATAAAATATTACTTGAAAAAGAGGTTAAAAATCTTGCAAGTAGAGATAGAAATATAATAGAGCAAAGATATGGACTATTCGGTAAAAAGGAGTTAACGCAGAAGGAACTAGCAGACAAATTAAACATATCACAGTCATATATATCTAGAATAGAGAAAAGAGTTATTAAAAAATTAAAACTGCTTATGAAGATATAAAACTTTATACTTTTTTTTAATTAAACTCTTGTTTTTATATGCTTTAATATGTTAAAATAAAGTAGAATATGACATAAATGAAATTGGAGGAATTGTAATGTCAAATAATTATGATGATTATGGTTATGAAGATAGCAATAATGATAACTCTGGTTTAGGTAGAAAAATATTAATTATTGCGCTTGTTTTAATTGCAATATTCTTAATAGTTTTTTTATTGAAGAGTTGTAATAAGTCAAATAAACCAAGTAATAATGCATTTGATTATGAATCTGCTTTATTAGATGCAGGCAAATCTTTTTATGAGTATAATCAAGATTTATTTCCATCAGAAATAGGTGAATGTGCTCAAGTTGAATTAGAAACGTTGATAAGTAGAGGAATTGTATCTGCCGATAAGTTTAAGACTTGTAATACAACAACAACTTATGTTAAAGTATGTAAACTTGAAAATGGAAGTATGCATTATACACCATGGTTAAGTTGTACTGATAAGTCTTCTGAAAGTGAATATGGTGAATTTAAAGAAGGTAACATTGCTGATGTTATTGCTAATGAATCATTAATCAAATTTGAATTCTTACCACAAGCATTGAAAACTACTGGATCAACATTAGGAAAAGTGGAAGAATTGTGGAAAAGTGATATTAAATATGGAGCATATAAAACTTTAGGAACATCAACACATTATAGATATAAAGATTTATTATATATTTGGAATGTTCAAATTAAAAAGTATTATACAAGTAAAGGTGAAAAGTCATCAGCCAAAGAAGTAAATGAGTATTATACAACAGCTCCTACTAATGATCATGTACTTCATGATAGTTCTGCAACAGCATATAAATGGTTTACAAGTGAATCAACTAAAGTATATTACATGAAAAATGGTGCTAAAGCATTTAGTGCAACACCTGTTGAGGGTTATCCTTATAACGAAGGCGGAACAATTGTTACAATGTATCAAACAAGAAATATAACAGGAACATATAGTCCTTCATTATATCATGAGTGTAGACCAACTAAAAATTCTACAGCCGTTAAATATCAAAAGGAAGAATGTGGAAAAGGTACTGACAAGAATTTCTCTGTAGAAACTAATAAATTCTATTCATGTGCAAGTACTGCTAGTGATTCAGTTGCTGGAAATAAGGTAAGTTCTAATACTACTTGCAATAAATATAGTAATTGGTCATCTGCTACACAAACAGCATGTGATACAAGTAATAAAGAATTATGTAGAAGTGCATCAGCAACATTCTATAATTGGTATAAATTAGAAGGCGATGGAAATAAAAAATATTATCCGTCTGGAAGTGCTTCTGCATCAAAAGAAAAAATATATTATACATCTGCTCCAGTAGCGGGAGCTATTAGAGATGAGAGTACAAAAACTAAAGCTTATAAATGGTATAAAGCTACTGATGGTACATCATCTGGTTATTCAGCAGTTGCACCAAGCGAAGGTGCTACTAAAACAAACACTTCTAAATGGAGTAATTGGTCTAGTTGGACAACTAAGAATCCTAAAATTAATGATGGAAGAACTAGAAAAATAGAAAGTAAACAAAAAATCAAATTACAACAAATATTAGGAACAACTGAAGATAGTTGGGAAGACTTAAGTGATAAATTTGTAAGTGAAGATGAAATGATAAATATTTTCAAATCAAAAAATTATGATGTTAACTCATTAAAAGATATTAATAACAACGGTGAATTAAGATACAAAGTAAAAATGTATATCAGAAATAAGAAAGCAAATAAATAAAAGGGAGTGATTTTATGGGAATTACAGAATTATTAGAGTTAAGAAGACAAAATTTATTAACTGATGAAGAATTAGCATTTGCTATAAAGGAATTAAAGAAGAAAGAAGAAAGTAATAATAGTGAGTTATCACAAGAAGATAAAGAAACTGCTCAAAGAATTAATAATGATTCAATCGGAGCTATTAATTTAGCTAATCAAAATCGTGAAAGAGCACAAAGAATGAGAAATGAATGGGCACAAAGAGCTAAACAAGAAGAATTATCAAGAACTCAAGACGAAGAGTTGTTATTAGCTAAAACAGTTCTTAGTGGATTAACTAGTAGAATAGGAGAGAGAACTTATTCTGATGAAATGCTTAATAACATGGAATATTACGAAACAATGAGCTTATATGATAGCATTTTAGAACATATGAATCCGTTAGAAAGAAATAGAATGGTTAATGAGGCAAAACAAAGAATTAAAGAAGGTAAGGGATTTGGAATGGGACCTGTTTTAGAACCAGCAGCTGAACCAGAACCAGTAGCTGAACCAGAACCAGTTGTTGAGCCAGAACCAATTGCTGAGCCAGAACCAATTGCTGAGCCAGAACCAATTGCTGAGCCAGAACCAGTTGCTGAGCCAGAACCAGTTGCTGAGCCAGAACCAGTAGCTGATCCAGATGACCTTGTAGCACCACTTCCATTACCAGGTGACGATGAACCTGAAGTATTACCAGGCTTTGATGATGAACCAACAGCAGATGAAGATGAGCCTGAAATTGAACCACTTCCTCTACCAGTAGAAGATACTCCTGAAGAAACACCTGAACCAGAAACTCTACCAGCTGAAGATGAAGAAGAAAAGGATAAAGTTGTTCCTATTCCAGTTGAAGTAGTTCAACCTAAACCATCTCTATGGAAGAAAGTAGTTATTATAACAGGAGCTGCAATAACATTCTTAAATGGAATTGCCATTGCTATTCATACTGGGTTAATGGCTAAAAATAGTGGTGAAATCAAAAAAGATACTAGTGAAATAATTGGGCTTATTAAAGAACAAGATAAAGATTTAGATGACGATAAATCATTAGATGATAAGGATTCTTTAAATAATAATGATACATTGTCAAATGGAAATGAGGGACACACTCCAGGTGGAAATACTCCAGGCGGAAATACTCCAAGTGGACACACTCCAGGCGGAAATACTCCAAGTGGACACACTCCAGGTGGAAATACTCCAAGTGGAAATACTCCAAGTGGAAATACTCCAAGTGGAAATACTCCAAGTGAAAATACACCTGATCAAAACACTCCTGATCAAAACACTCCATCAACTCCTGGCACTACTGAACCGGGTAAAACTGATGATGTATTTCCAATTCATTTAGACCCAATTCAAAAAGAAACTGCGATGGATACTAGTACCGGAGTTGAAGTAACAGCAGATGGTACTACATATAAACATAATGCTGATGGAACTTATTCTAAAATTGGAGATCAAGATTTAAGTCATGATGAAAATGGAAATGCTCTAGTTAATAAGGATAATCTTAAAGATACAAGCAAACCAAATGTTGAAGTACCAAAAACCGGTGATGAAAAGCCATTTGATGAAGCTGTCAAAGATATGAATGAACAAGAACAAAAGAATTTACTTGATGAGGCTATAAATAATTGGGATTGGGATGCTTTCTTTGAGCAAAGTGGACCAACTAGATAGTTATTAGGAGGAAAAAAGAATGGATAATTTAACAAATCAAATTTTAAAATTAAATAGTGGTATTAGTTATTTTGTATTAAGACAGGCAGCTTATAAGGGAGTTACATACTTCTTAGGAGCAGAAGTTACTCCTGATGGAGAAGATTTTACAAATAATTTTGCTTTCTTAGAAAGAGTAGATGTTGATGGTAAATTTTGTGTTAAAGAAGTTACTGACAAATCTGTTCTTGAAGTATTAGCTAAAAACATTAAATTAGATTAATGAATAAAAATATTAAATTCCTTACAATATATATTGAAAGGAATTTTTTATATGGCAAAAAACAAAGTTGAAATAACAGGCATTAACACTAGTGAATTAGAAACTCTTTCGCAGGGTGAGATGGCAAAATTATTTAAGCAATATAAAAGTGGAAGTAGACTTGCTCATGAGAAACTAGTTAAAGGTAATTTAAAACTGATATTAAGTATTTTAAAAAAGTATCAAAATAGATGTGATAATATGGATGATCTATTTCAAATAGGCTCTATTGGGTTAATTAAAGCCATTAAGAATTTTGATTTATCTTATGGCGTTATGTTTAGTACATATGCAGTATTTATGATAGAAGGAGAAATAAAAAGATATATTAGAGATAATAGTCAAATTAGAATATCAAGAAGTATTAAAGAACTTGCATATCAAATAATTAATTATAAAGAAGAATATTTTAAAGAAAACTCTATTTATCCTTCTAATGATATGATATGTAAGCATCTAAATATTACAAATTATCAATTGTATAATGCACTTAGTTCTTTATGTGAACCAGTCAGTATATTTGAACCAATATATAATGATGGAGGAGATACTATTTATTTGCTTGATCAGATTGAGGATAAAAGTAAAACTGATGATTTAAATAAACTATTATGTTTAAGAGAAGCACTTAATAAGATCAAAGAAAGAGAAAAAACAGTACTATTAAAAAGATATATCGATGGAATGTCTCAGTCAGAAATAGCAAACGAATTAAATATAAGTCAAGCACAAGTATCAAGAATAGAATCAACTGCTTTAACATCAGTAAAAAGATTAATATTATAATAATAAAAACATATAATTTAATATGAAATTATCAGAGTTACAAAAAAAAGATATTGTTAATATTAGAGATGGTAAAAAGATAGGAAGAATTATCGATGTAGAGTTTGATCCAAGTAGTGGATATATGATACATTTTGTTATAGAAAAAGCTAAATTCGTAAGAAATATGTTTAGTGTGTCAGATGATTTAAATATAAAATTCACTCAAATAAAAAAATTAGGAGAAGATGTTATATTAATAGATATATCTTAATAGACAATCTATTAATAATTTGATAAAATACATATATGAAAAAATATTTTAAAATTGGCGATACTTTTAGTGAAATAAAAAAAGAGGATATTCCTGAACTCTCAAAATATGCAGACAAAGAGGCAAACCCGCTTTATCCGGTGCCTGTTCTTATGAATGCAAAAGAACTTGAAAAATATTATTATATGCTGATGGAGGAGACAGTCTGATGACAGAAAATGAAATAACAAAACTTGTGTCAAAACAACGTAACTTTTTTAAATCCGGCGAAACTTTACCTGTAGATTACAGAATCACGGCTCTTAAAAGATTAAAAAGTGAAATACTTAAACATGAAGACGAGATTTTAGCTGCCATTAAAGCCGACCTCGGTAAATCAGCCCATGAAAGTTATATGTGCGAAGTCGGACTTGCCTTAAGCGAGCTTACATACATGATAAAACATACAAAAAGATTTTCAAAAAGCAAGACCGTCCACACTCCCCTTGCACAGTTTCACTCTAAAAGCTATAAAAAGCCTTCACCTTATGGAGTCGTGCTGATAATGAGTCCGTGGAACTATCCGTTTTTATTAACCATTGATCCGTTAATAGATGCAATCGCTGCAGGAAACACTGTAATATTAAAACCAAGTGCATATTCACCGAATACAAGTGCCGTCATCACAACTCTTATCGGCAGATGTTTTGATGAAAAATATGTCGCTGTAGTAAGTGGTGGACGTGCCGAGAACACGGCGCTTTTAAAATCTCATTTTGATTATATATTCTTTACCGGAAGCCAGACAGTCGGAAAAACTGTTCTGGAAAATGCAGCAGCACATCTCACTCCCGTAACACTTGAACTTGGCGGAAAAAGTCCCTGTATCGTGGCAGCGGATGCCAACCTTAAACTTGCAGCTAAGCGAATAGTATTCGGTAAATATCTTAACTGTGGGCAGACCTGTGTTGCACCAGATTATGTATACTGTGACGAAAAAATCAAGGATAAATTACTCACTGAAATCAAAAAAGAAATCATCAGACAGTATGGCGAAAATGCAATGTCAAACCCTGACTATGGAAAAATCATAAATACAAAGCATTTTGAACGTATCTCATCCCTTATAGATAAAAACAAAGTTATCTATGGCGGCAGCTCTGACCCATCTTCATTAAAAATCGAGCCTACCGTTATGGATAATGTAAGTTTTAATGACAATGTAATGCTTGAGGAAATCTTTGGTCCTGTAATGCCTGTGCTGACATTTAAAAACATTGACGAAGCAATCGACAAGGTCAACTCACTGGCCCACCCGCTTGCACTTTATATATTCACGTCAAACAAAAAAATATCAGATAAAGTAATCTCTCACACTGGTT
>ENA-ORMS01001281-ORMS01001281.1-human-gut-metagenome-genome-assembly--contig:-NODE-1281-length-21111-cov-3.966565_pt1 | contig 21111 bp, 14 predicted proteins | sample MGYA00242104_ERZ508997 | MGnify/ENA primary metagenome ERZ508997 (study PRJEB26280, sample SAMEA2338704) | human gut metagenome | biome: human gut; feature: human-associated habitat; material: faeces... | reverse complement strand
GAGGTCGGAAAACGAAAGTAGGAGAAAAACTACATCGTTTTCCTCCTACTCGATTGTTTAATTAAATATCTGTCATTTTATTATACGATACCCTGAGCCATCATAGCCTTGGCAACCTTCAGGAAGCCTGCAACGTTGGCACCCTTTACGTAGTTTACGTAACCGTCTGCCTCGGTACCATACTTCACACAGTTGGCGTGAATATCGTTCATGATTTCGTGAAGTTTAGCATCAACCTCCTCACGGCTCCACTTCAGACGCTCAGAGTTCTGACTCATCTCAAGACCTGATACAGCTACACCACCAGCATTGGCAGCCTTACCAGGAGCATAGAGGATCTTGGCATCCTGGAATACCTTGATGGCCTCAGGAGTTGTAGGCATGTTGGCACCCTCGCTCACTGCGAATACGCCGTTGGCAACCAATGCCTTTGCAGCCTCTTCGTTGATTTCGTTCTGAGTAGCAGAAGGAAGAGCGATGTCTGCCTTCTCGAACCAAGGCTTAGCTCCTTCAACATACTTCACGCCATATTTCTCGGCATATTCCTTGATACGGCCACGCTCTACATTCTTCAGTTCCATGATGTAGTCGAGTTTCTCGCGGTCGATACCGTCTGGATCGTAGATGTAACCATCTGAGTCGGAACATGTGACAGGCTTTGCACCCAACTGAAGCAACTTCTCCATAGTGTACTGAGCCACGTTACCAGAACCAGAAACCAAGACAGTTTTGCCCTTGATGTCGATGTTCTTGGTGGCAAGCATGTTACAGAGGAAATAAACATTACCATAACCTGTTGCCTCAGGACGGATACGAGAACCGCCAAACTCCTGGCCCTTACCAGTCAAGACACCCTGGAACTGGTGAGTCAACTTCTTGTACATACCGAAGAGATAGCCTACCTCACGGCCACCTACGCCAATATCACCTGCAGGAACGTCCTCGTCTGGGCCCATGTGGCGATAAAGCTCAGTCATGAAAGCCTGGCAGAAACGCATAACCTCATTGTTGCTCTTGCCGCGAGGTGAGAAATCAGAACCACCCTTGGCTCCACCCATAGGAAGGGTTGTCAGAGAGTTCTTGAATGTCTGCTCGAAGGCCAGGAACTTCAAGATGCTCAGGTTTACTGACTTATGATAGCGAATACCTCCCTTGTAAGGACCGATGACATTGTTGTGCTGGATTCGGTAACCCATGTTAGTCTGTACATTACCCTTGTCGTCTACCCATGAAACACGGAACTCGATAATGCGGTCTGGAATGCAAAGGCGCTCAATGAGGTTGGCCTTCTCAAACTCAGGATGCTTGTTGTACTCTTCCTCGATAGTGCCGAGAACCTGACTAACTGCCTGGATGTATTCAGGCTCATTAGGGAATCTTCTCTGAAGATTCGCAATCACTTCTGATGCTTTCATAATCTATATCTTTTATTGGGTTTAAAAATTTCTATTTTGTTATTTCCGATTGCAAAGTTAAAGAAAAAGTTTGAAAAAAAGAACAAAAAGACAGAAAAAATAAAGAAAAGGTGTAAAAAGGTAAGTTTTTAACAATTTGTAAGAGGCTTTTATTATAGAATTGTGGGCGTACACCTTATTATATATAGGGAAAACAGCCCGATTATACATAGGGAAACAGCCCTGTTTTTTTCAGCCATGAGTAGTTACTGATAGTGGTAATTACTCAGCATAAGTAGTCAACTATGAATATGACTGAGATAAATGTTCCTTTTAGCCTGTAAAAATCTATGTTCTAAAGTATCGAACTTATGTTCTAAAGTACCGAACTTGTGTTCTAAACTATCGAACATAGATTTGATTGTGGTTTAACGATTTTAGTTGACTACTCTAAGTATTATTGATAATATGAGTTGACTCAGTTATTACTTATTTATAATTCGCGTAGACTTACTCAACTTTCGCAAATATGTTCCACACGCCCAGAAGGGGCAGAAGCCCTTAGCCTGTACTTGAACTACTTTGCGAAACTTCAGTTACTTAATTATTAGTCTTATTTACAGTTGACTATTCATGGCTATAGGGGTGCAAAGTAGTTACTGATAGAGGTAAGTGCAGCTAAAAAAGTAATTGGCAGGATCATCTTAAAACAAAAAAGTATCTTAAGAAACATCTGCATGTAACTTAAGATACTTTTTGTTTTCAACTACAGTTTCTTCTTGCTTCTGGTAGACGAGAAACTGGAGCTGTTGTTATTTTTTGAAGCCGAAAATGCGCTTGATGAATTTCTTGACAACATTTTCTTTCTTCTGAGGATTTACGATAGGCGTAACCTTACGTGTGGTTGATTTTTCTGAAGTCTTCTTCTGGCTGACACCTCTTCCTCTGCCGTTGCTGCCTGGGCGTACATTGCGACGCTTGCCGTTGTTGTCCTGGCTGCCTGTCTTGTTGTCAGTCTGTGCCTGTCTGTTGCGTGACTTGTTTTCTGTCTGATCGCTTGCAGGACGATTATTGCCTTTACGTCGGTTGTTGCGATTTTGCTTATTCTCGTTTTCCGGTTTGCCACCATTGTTCTGCTGCTGGCTGTTGTCCTGCTGCTGACCATCCTTGGTACGAGGAGCGTTCTTACCCTGTTGTCTGGCGTTGCCCTGTTGTTTCTTGTTGTCTTTGTTCCTGGGCTGGTTGTTGCCTTGCTGGTTGTTGTCTTGCTGGTTGTTGCCTTGCTTGCTGTTTTCCTGTGGGTTGTTGTCTTCTGTACGACGCTGTGCCTTTTCAGGTCGGTTGGCAGTTTTATTGGCAGGTTTGCGTTTGTGTGCAGTCTGTTCACGATCTTTGCGTCGTCTGCTCTTTGCGCTGTTGTTGCCTGCCTTTCTGGGCTTGTTCTGCTTGGTGTATGCAGGTCCTTCGCCGCATCCTTCGGGCAGAGCAACCTTTTCCACTTCTTTTTCCAAGAACTTCTCTATCTGCTGGAAATAGAAGATATCTTCCTCGCTCACAAAGGTGATAGCCACTCCGTCGCGGTCGGCACGTGCAGTACGTCCGATACGGTGCACATAGTCTTCAGTATCGTGGGGCACATCATAGTTGATAACCAATGCGATATCATCGATGTCTATGCCTCGTGCCACGATGTCGGTAGCTACGAGCACATCGATTTGTCCGCTCTTGAATTTGAACATCATATTGTCGCGTTCAGCCTGGTCCAGGTCAGAGTGCATCTCGCCACAGTTGATATGTTTACGCTGCAGTGATCCTGCCACTTGCTTTACCTTCATCTTGCTTCCGCAGAAGATGATGACTCGCTGCAGGTCGCCAGCTTTGAAGATGTCCTTGATGATGTCCATCTTCTGTGTCTCGTAGCATACGTAAGCTTTCTGCTGTATCTTCTCGGCAGGTTTGCTTACTGCGAGTTTGATCTCTACAGGATTCTTGAGCAGAGTCTTTGCCAGTTCTTCTATTTTCTCGGGCATTGTGGCAGAGAACATAATGGTTTGGCAAGTTTTTGGCAATTTGGCTGCGATGGTCTTGATATCCTCCGAGAATCCCATGTCGAGCATGCGGTCTGCCTCATCAAGAATAAAGAAGCTTACCTTGCTGAGGTCTACATTGCCCAAGCTGATATGAGAGATGAGTCGGCCTGGTGTAGCTATCACCACGTCTGCACCCATGCGCAGGCTTTTCAGTTCCTGGTCGTAACGGTTTCCGTCGTTTCCTCCATATACAGCCACGCTGCTTACGCCTTGCAGGTAATATCCGAAGCCCTGCATGGCCTGGTCTATCTGTTGTGCCAACTCGCGTGTAGGCGACATGATAACACAGTTGATGGCATCAGAAGGATAACCACCGTCGTCGAGTTTGCTGAGCACTGGCAGCAGATAGGCAGCAGTTTTGCCTGTTCCGGTTTGCGCAACTCCCATTACGTCGTTGCCTTTCAATATCTCTGGAATACACTTTTCCTGTACTGGGGTGCAAGTGTCGAAACGCATATCGTAGAGCGCATCGAGAACGTTGTCATTTAAATCTAATTCGTCGAAATACATATTTCTTATTTTTCTTTTTCCTTTTTTCTTTTTTTGTCATTAATCATTAATACTTACCTCGGTGCGTTGCGGTAGCAGAAGTATGCCACGAAGGCGAAGAGGAAGTTGGGCATCCAGGCAGCCAGCATAGGCGGGAAGTTGTCCTGGATGGCGAATGTGGCAGAGATGGTTTGCAGCATGATGTAGCTGAAACTCAGTGCCAGTCCGATGCCGAGCGATGTTCCCATTCCACCTTTGCGCTTGCGCGACGAGAGCGACACACCTATTATGGTAAGGATGAATGAGGCGAATGAGGCTGCAATTCGCTTGTGATATTCCACCTGGTATTGCACCACATTGCCCGAACCTCGGTTGATCTGTTTGGAGATATAATCCTTCAGTGCAGGACTGGTAAATGTTTCCTGCTGTCCCTTGGAGTATACCAGGTCGGTGGGTTCCATCATGATGATGGTGTCTTTCTCGGCTCCGCTGGTGATGTGCTCCTTCAGTCCCTGGAGCTGTCGTACCTTCCAGTTTCTTATTTTCCAGTGGTACTTGGAGTCGGAGATGGTGTCGTACTGCACCTCCATGGCGGTGAGGTGGCTTACCAATTTCTTGTCCTTGAACTTGTCAAGGCAGAAGCCGAAGCCTTTCTTGCTTTGGTTGTCGTAGTGCTGCAGATACGCGATGACGCCCCTGTCCACCTGCAGCTGTACGTTTTCTGCCGATGTGTTCTTGCTCTTCTTCTTGTACTTGATTTCGAAATTCTGTCTTACCACCGTTCCATAGGGAATAACATAGGCAGAGAGGGCATACGACATGGCCGAGAGCATGATGCAGGTAATCATGTAAGGGCGCAACAGCCGCTTGAATGAGATGCCTGATGCCATGATGGCGATAATCTCAGAGTTGCCAGCCATCTTAGATGTAAAGAAGATGACGGCAATGAAGACAAACAGCGCACTGAAGAGGTTGGCGAAGTAAGGCACGAAGTTGAGGTAATAGTCAAAGACGATAGCCCTCAGCGGTGCATGATTCTCGGTGAATTTAGGCAGGTTGTCGTTTACGTCGAACACGATAGCCACCGATATAATCAGCAGGATAGAGAAGAAGTATGTGCCTACAAACTTCTTGATGATGTACCAGTCCATGCGCTTGATATACCTGAATGGGTTCAGGAACCTGAGTATACGCAGGAAGGCCAACTTCTTTGCGAGCCATTGTGTGAAGTGTATGAGCCCAGCAAAGTGTTGTCCGAACCATCTTTTGGCTTTATAGAGCCTGCGATGTTTTCTTAATTGATGAAATGTCTTCATTTTATGTTTTTGACCTTTTAATAGGTCTTTTTTTTGTTCGACCAGTCAGTCTGTGGTCTTTGCGTTTGTTCTCCCAGCCTGTGGCCTTTATATTCTTTGTCCCAGCTGGTCGATGATCGAATTTTTCCATTGCACGAAGTCTCCCTGCTCGATGTGCTGTCGCGCATCGGTGACGAGTCGCAGATAGAAGGCCAGGTTGTGTATGCTTGCTATCTGCATGGCCAGGAGTTCCTGTGCCTTGAAGAGGTGATGCAGGTAAGCCTTGGTTGTGATACGGTCGATGTCGCATCCGTCAGGGTCTACGGGACTGAAGTCCATTTCCCATTTCTTGTTGCGCATGTTCATCGTTCCGTTGTAGGTGAAGAGCATGGCGTTGCGTCCGTTGCGGGTTGGCATCACACAGTCGAACATGTCCACTCCTCGTTCTATGGCCTCGAGTATGTTCTGTGGTGTACCCACCCCCATGAGATAGCGCGGCTTGTCTTTGGGCAGGATTTCGTTCACCACCTCTATCATTTCGTACATCACCTCAGTGGGCTCGCCTACGGCAAGTCCACCGATGGCATTTCCGTCGGCTCCCTTGTCTGCCACATATTTGGCCGCCTCTCTTCTCAGCTCGGGGAAGGTGCAGCCCTGCACGATGGGGAAGAGGCTTTGCTGATATCCGTACAGGGGTTCGGTCTCGTTGAAGCGCTTGAAACAGCGGTCGAGCCAACGCTGTGTCATCTCGAGACTCTTCTTGGCATACTGGAAGTCGCTTTGTCCAGGAGGACACTCGTCGAACGCCATCATGATGTCGGCACCAATAATTCGCTCAGTGTCCATCACGTTCTCGGGGGTGAAGATGTGCTTGCTTCCGTCGATGTGAGAGCGGAACTCGCACCCCTCCTCACGCAACTTTCGGATGCCTGTAAGCGAGAACACCTGGAATCCGCCACTGTCTGTCAGGATGGGTCGGTCCCATCCGTTGAAGCCATGCAGTCCGCCTGCGGCCTTGATGACCTCGAGTCCTGGTCGTAGGTATAGGTGGTAGGTGTTGCCTAAGATGATCTGTGCCTTAACCTGTTGGCGCAGTTCCTCGAAGTGCACACCTTTCACTGATCCGACAGTTCCCACTGGCATAAAGATAGGAGTCTTTATCTGTCCGTGGTCGGTGGTGATGATGCCTGTGCGTGCATCACTGGCTTTATCTGTTACTTGTAGTTCGAATTTCATTCTTCTTGTTTATATTGATTTCTCACTCTCCTTTCTTCGCATCCTCGGGAATCGTGAAATCGATGGGATGTTCCACCTTCTCGTCGGTGAGCGCGAAGTGCCATACATCGGCAACATTCTCCACATAGTGGAATTCCACTCCCTTGCGATAGATCTCAGGAATCTCCTCAATGTCTTTCTTATTGTCCTGACAGATCACGATATCGGTAATGCCGGCTCGCTTGGCGGCCAGAATCTTCTCCTTGATGCCACCTACGGGGAGAACTTTTCCACGAAGTGTTATCTCTCCTGTCATGGCTGTGTTCTTTCGCACCTTGCGCTGTGTCAGGGCCGATGCGATACTTGTAGCGATGGTGATACCAGCAGAAGGACCGTCTTTAGGAGTTGCTCCCTCGGGCACATGGATATGGATGTTCCAGTTTTCGAAGATACGATAGTCTATGCCCAAGAGGTCGGCGTGCGCCTTGACATATTCCAGCGCAATGACCGCCGATTCCTTCATCACGTCGCCCAGGTTTCCTGTCAGGGTGAGTTTGGCAGCCTTGCTCTTGCTGAGCGAGGTTTCTATGAAGAGGATTTCTCCTCCTACCGATGTCCATGCCAGTCCTGTTACCACGCCAGCATATTGGTTTCCCTGGTAGATGTCGCGTGTGAAGATAGGCTTGCCCAACAACTCTTCCACCTCAGCAGGAGTGATGGTAGGCTTCTCCAGTTCGTCGGTATATGCCAGCTTGTATGCCATCTTGCGCAAAGCCTTGTTGATAGCTTTCTCGAGTTGGCGCACTCCACTTTCGCGTGTATAGTGGTCTATCAGGTCTTCGATGGCAGCTTTGGTAAACTTTATCTTGGGCTCATACTTGTCGAGACCAGTATTCTTCAGCTCGCGTGGCACCAGGTGTCGCTTGGCTATCTCCACCTTCTCCTCGATGATGTATCCGCCCACCTCGATGAGCTCCATACGGTCGAGCAACGGACGTGGAATACTGCTGATATCGTTGGCAGTAGCAATGAAGAGCACCTTCGACAAATCGTAGTCTGTATCGAGATAATTGTCGTGGAAGGCGTTGTTCTGTTCTGGGTCGAGCACTTCGAGCAGAGCCGATGCCGGGTTTCCGTTGATGGTGTTCTGTGTCACCTTGTCTATCTCGTCGAGGATGAATACAGGGTTGCTGCTTCCAGCCTTCTGAATGTTCTTGATGATTTGTCCGGGCATGGCTCCTATATAGGTACGGCGGTGTCCTCGTATCTCCGACTCGTCGTGCAGACCGCCCAATGACATACGCACATATTTTCTGCCCATCGCCGAGGCGATGCTCTTTCCAAGACTTGTCTTGCCAACTCCTGGAGGGCCATAGAGGCAGAGGATAGGGCTCTTCAGGTCTCCTCGTAGCGATCTTACAGCCAGGTATTCCAAGATACGTTCCTTAACCTTTTCCATGCCATAGTGCGCTTTGTCGAGAACTTTCTTGGCATGTTTGAGGCTCAGGTTGTCCTGAGTGTATTCATTCCAAGGCAGGTCTACCATGGTCTGCAGGTAGTTGACGAGGATAGAGTAGTCGGGGCTCTGTGGGTTGATGGTTTCGAGCTTGTTCAATTCCTTATTGAACGCCTTGGCTGTAGCCTCGTTCCATTTCTTGTTCTTGGCCTTTTCAGCCAGTTCTTTTCGCTCAGGATTCTTCTCGTCTCCCCCCAGTTCCTCGCGTATGTTCTTGAGTTGCTGCTGCAGGAAGTATTCTCTCTGCTGTTCGTCGAGGTCGAAGCGTGTTTTCTGCTTGATGTCCGACTGTATGCTCAGCAGCTGCAGCTCTTTGTGCTCGGCTTTCAGAGCGATGTAAAGACGGTCGCTGAGGTTGTCTTTCTCCAGCATCTCCATCTTGTCCTCTATGCTGAAAGGCATGTTGCTGCAGATGAAGTTGGCTGCTATCATGGGGTTGGATATGTTGTTGAGGGCATATTCAGCCTCATTGGGCATATCATCGCAGGCATGTATGAAGTTGGCTGTTTCCTGATGCAGTGTGTCCAACAGCGTCTGGAAATGCACGTCTTCCAGGTTGGGCCACTTTTCTGGCAGACTGGTTACCTGTCCTTTGTAGTAAGGACTTATTGATGTGATCTGTTCGAGTCGGCATCTGCCAAGAGCCTGTACCACGATGGTTATGTTACCTGATTCTACTCCTGGCAGTTCAACTGTTTTTATGAGTTTAGCAAACACACCAGTCTTATAGAGGTTTCCAGATGTGGGGTTTTCTGTAGCCTCATCTTTCTGGCAGAAGATACAGAATACCTTGTCTGGATTTTCGATTAGCTTTTGGGCGAGCTGAACGCTCTGGGGTCTTCCCACGATGATGGGTGCCAGAACGGTAGGAAAGATGACGAGATTGCGTGTGCAAAGAATAGGGTATTCTCCTGATTCTCTTTCTGCCACCAATACAGAAGCATCGCCGTCAAAATCGGCTATCATTTGAAATTGTGTATTTTGTTTTCTGTTCATATTCGTTTTTAGAATTCTTTTTAGGGTGCAAAGGTAGTCATTTTTATTGAATTCAGAGGGGTTGGTATAGATATTTTAATATATTCGTGGCATTTTTTTGTAAAAATGATAAAATAAAACAGACTTGTTTGCGTTTTTCCTGAGGTAAGCGAAAGTTGCGTAAATCAGAATAAAAACAAGAAACGGTGGCAGATTTTCAATTCAAACATTTTGGAATCATGCAGGATAGGTGCGGCATGAAGGTAGGCACAGACGGCGTACTCTTGGGAGCATGGGCTTTGGGAGGCAGCAGGGTGCTGGATATAGGTACGGGGACAGGTCTCGTAGCACTCATGATGGCTCAGCGTTTTCCGCAGTCAGTAGTCGATGCCATCGATATTGACGAGGAGGCTTGCAGGCAGGCTGCCGAGAATGTGGCGGCAAGTCCTTTTGCCGGAAGTGTGCATGTGAGTCATTGTCCGCTGCAGGATTTTCTGTCTTCCCAGCCTTACGATGCCATCGTCAGCAATCCGCCTTTCTTTGTCGACAGTCTGAAGAATCCTGATGTCAAGCGCTCGCTTGCCCGGCATACAGACACACTGCCTTTTGCCGACCTCTTTGCCGGAGCCAGACGTCTGCTTACGGAACATGGTTTCCTGTCGATTGTTGTACCCACAGAAGTGTTTGGCAGGGTGGAGGAAGAGGCTTATTATAAGGGCTTTACGCTTGTTCGTAAATGTATGGTGAAGACTGTGGAGCGCAAGGCTCCCAAACGGTTTCTTCTTACCTTCTCCCGTAGCCGTATGGGCAACTTTGAGGAGTCTACAGAAGTGCTCCAGTTGCCGGATGGCAGTCGTTCGGAATGGTATTCCCGGTTAACGGAAGAATTTTATATCAAGTAGATTTCAAAGGAGTTTTCAAAGGATTTCAAGGAAGTTAAAAAGTTAAGGAGTTATCGCTCCCTGCGGTCGCTGAGGAGCTAAGACAAATGCTTAAGTGGACTTGAAATTAAACAATCCCTTAAAGGCATTTGTCTTAACTCCTTAACTCCTTAACTCCTTAACTTCTTAACTCTTTAACTCCTTCGTCAAGCATCATAAGTTCAGTTTGCTCTGCACGAGTTTGCTCAGCGCCTCCACCTTTCTTCCTTGCTCTCTGATGTCGCTTCTCACGGCATTGAGACCATTGAAGAAATCGGCAAAGGCCGACTGTATGGCGTTGGGTTTCCGGGCATTCTTGTCGGCAAATGGGTTGACGATAATCTTGATGCCTTTCTCCTCCAAGTGCACATCAATGTCAGCACCCGTCATAACCGGGTCGCCGTCATAATGGATGACACCAGGCTTGGTGCGGGTGATATGCAGCTTTTTGCATCTGAACGACTTAATCTTGGAGTGCTTGTCGAGCGTCTTGTTGAACATATCGAAACTTACCTGCGGAGCCTCCAGTACATCGAAAGGTTCCATGATGACCACGTCCATCAGTCCGTCGCTCATCGATGCCTGTGGAGCGATATAGGCGTTGTTGCCATATTGCGATGCGTTGGCACACGAGATGAGGAAGGCCTTGTATTGTTTTGTTCCCGTCTCATCCTCGAGGGTGTAGGTTTCAGGCTGATACTTCAGTCCTTCTCTCAGAATGTTCTCAGCATAGCTGATGGGTCCTCGTTTGCCGCTTTCGGCAAACTTCATGCTTACGAAGGCGTCAAATCCCATACCGCAGGTACAGAAGAAAGGATAGCCGTTGATGACCCCATAGTCGAGGTCGTGAATCTCGCATTGGTTGATGATCTCAATACTCTTTTTCAGGTTCATGGGCAGCATGAGGTGACGAGCCAGTCCGTTGCCCGATCCACAAGGCAGAATTCCCAGGGCTGTGTTGGAGTGTACGATGGCTCTTGCCACTTCGTTGACAGTACCGTCACCTCCCACAGCCACCACAATGTCAACATGAGCCTCCTTCGCCTCGGAAGCAATTTCCGATGCGTGTCCGGCTCTTTCCGTAGTTCTTATCTCGTACTCAAAGCGGTCCTTGTCCAGAATGCTATCTATCAGGTTGGGGATGGATGCTTTGCTTGCCGTGCCCGAGATAGGATTCATGATAAAAACGATCTTCTTCTTCATCTAATTAGACAGAATTTTATGAATATTCAGTTGCAAAAGTAATAAAATTAGTATAAAAACGCCTTTTTAGACCCTAAAAAAACACTAAAAATCAACTTTCTTGGAAAAAATCACGATATATTAGTTCTTTTTTGTATCTTTGCACCCTGTAAACTTAGAAATTATAAAAAGTACACCTATTCATAATGGGACAATTACAAGAAAAATACAAGAATTATCGTGAACCTCAGAAGTATATGGCTGCCGGTGTGTACCCATACTTCCGTGAGATCACCAGTAAGCAGATGACGGAAGTTACCGACATCGATGGACATAAGATTTTGATGTTCGGTTCTAATGCTTATCAGGGTTTGACCAACGACCAGCGTGTTATCGATGCAGCCAAGGCTGCTCTCGACAAGTATGGTTCTGGTTGTGCAGGAAGCCGTTTCCTCAATGGAACCCTCGACCTTCACGTACAGCTCGAGAAGGAGTTGGCGGAGTTCATGCACAAGGATGAGTCCCTGTGCTTCTCTACAGGTTTCTCTGTCAATCAGGGCGTGTTGGCATGTGTGGTAGGCCGCAATGACTATATCATCTGCGACGACCGCGACCACGCCAGTATCGTAGACGGCCGCCGTCTTTCGTTTGCAACCCAGCTGCACTATAAGCACAATGATATGGAGGACCTTGAGCGCGTACTCAAGACCTTGCCTCATGAGGCTATCAAGCTGATCGTTGTCGATGGCGTCTTCTCTATGGAGGGCGACTTGGCCAACTTGCCAGAGATTGTCAAGTTGAAGCACAAGTACAACTGCTCCATCATGGTGGACGAGGCTCATGGCCTGGGTGTGTTTGGCAAGCAGGGACGTGGCGTATGCGATCACTTTGGTCTTACCGACGAGGTCGACCTCATCATGGGTACATTCTCCAAGAGTCTGGCGTCTATCGGTGGTTTCATCGCATCAGACAAGGACACCATCAACTTCCTGCGTCATTCTTGCCGTACTTATATCTTCAGTGCATCCAACACTCCAGCAGCCACAGCAGCAGCCTTGGAGGCTCTTCACATCATTCAGAACGAGCCAGAGCGCTTCGAGCAGTTGTGGGATGTTACCAACTACGCCCTGAAGCGTTTCCGTGAGGAAGGTTTCGAGATTGGCGAGACAGAGAGTCCTATCATTCCTCTCTATGTGCGCGATGCTATGAAGACTTTCGAGGTAACCAAGAAGGCTTACGACCGTGGCGTATTCATCAACCCAGTCATCCCTCCAGCATGTGCTCCTCAGGACACATTGGTACGTTTCGCCCTCATGGCTACTCATACCAAGGAGCAGGTAGAACGCGGTGTGAAAATTCTGAAGGAGGTCTTCGTAGAGGAAGGCGTCATCAAGTAAGCGCTACTTATATTGGAATTACACCTATTTATAATATAGAGAGAGGCAGCCCTTGGAATGAAGGGCTGCCTTTTTGGAAAATAAGTGTTTTGTGACGGTAAAATAATAACGAGATAAGAAAATATGATTTCAGTAGAAGGCTTGAAAGTCGAGTTTGGCGTAAAACCTCTCTTCCACGATGTGAACTTTGTCATCAACGACCGTGACCGCATAGCCCTGGTGGGCAAGAACGGAGCAGGTAAGTCGACGATGCTCAAGATACTTTGTGGTATGCAGAAACCAACAGATGGCGTTGTGGCTGTGCCCAACGAGACAACGATAGGCTATCTGCCACAGGTGATGAAGTTGCAGGACGACACCACCGTGAAGGAGGAAACCCGCAAGGCCTTTGCTCATAACACAGAGATGAAGGCACGTCTCGACAAGATGCAGCAAGAGATGGCCGACCGTACCGACTATGAGAGCGAGTCGTATGCCCAACTGGTAGAGAAGTTTACCCAGGAACATGAACGCTACATGATGATGGGCGGCGAGAACTATGAGGCAGAGATAGAGCGCACGCTTACAGGTCTGGGCTTCACCCGCGAGGACTTCGACCGTCCTACCCGTGAGTTCTCTGGTGGATGGCGTATGCGTATCGAGTTGGCTAAGATACTGTTGCAGAAACCCGATGTGCTTCTTCTCGACGAGCCTACCAACCATCTCGATATAGAGAGTATACAGTGGTTGGAGCAGTTTCTTGCCCAGAGTGCCAAGGCGGTGGTGCTGGTCAGCCACGACCGTGCCTTTATTAACAATGTGACCAACCGCACCTTAGAGATAACCTGCGGCAGGGTAGAGGACTATCGTGTGAAATACGACGAGTATGTGGTACTTCGTGCAGAGCGCCGTGAACAGCAGTTGCGAGCCTACGAGAACCAGCAGAAGGAGATTGCCGATATCAAGGACTTTATAGAGCGTTTCCGCTACAAGCCCACCAAGGCCGTGCAGGTGCAGAGCCGCATCAAGCAGTTGGAGAAGATCGTGCCCATTGAGGTCGACGAGGTCGACAACAAGCAGATGTACCTCAAGTTTCCACCCTGTCTTCGCAGTGGCGACTATCCCATTATCTGCGACGAGGTGCGCAAGGATTATGGCTCGCATACAGTTTTCGACCACGTCACCCTTACCATCAAGCGCGGTGAGAAAGTGGCTTTCGTCGGCAAGAACGGCGAGGGAAAGTCCACACTTGTGAAGTGTATCATGGGCGAGATTCCGTTTACAGGAATGCTGAAGATAGGCCACAATGTGCAGATAGGCTATTTCGCACAAAACCAGGCACAGCTCTTAGACGAGCGCCTTACCATCTTCCAGACCATAGACAATGTGGCCACGGGCGATATGCGCCTCAAGGTGAACGATCTCTTGGGAGCATTCATGTTTGGCGGCGAGACCTCCGAGAAGTATGTCAAGGTGCTCAGTGGCGGCGAGCGCAGCCGACTGGCAATGATCAAGTTGCTGCTCGAGCCTGTCAACCTCCTGATTCTCGATGAGCCAACCAACCATCTCGACATGCAGTCGAAGGATGTTCTCAAGGAAGCCATCAAGGCCTTCGACGGAACAGCCATCATCGTGAGCCACGACCGTGAGTTCCTCGACGGACTGGTAGACAAGGTGTATGAGTTTGGTGGCGGAAAGGTACGCGAGCATCTGGGTGGCATCTACGACTATCTGCGTGCCCACAATGCCGAGACCATCCAGGCAGCCCTTGCCAAGGGCGAGCCATCCATGGGCGCTTCTTCAGCCAAGCCACAGCAGCAGGACGCATCGCCTGCCGCAACAGACAATGCGTCGTCGAAGAAGCAGAGTTACGCCGAGCACAAGGAACAGCAGAAGAAGATTCGCAAGGCCGAGAAGGCGGTGAAGGACTGCGAGCAGCGTATCGCCATCTTGGAAAAACGCAAGAAGGAGATTGACGATTTGCTGATGAAGCCCGAGAATGCCACCAACATGGAGCTCGTCACAGAGTACACCTCGCTGATGCAGAAACTCGATGAGGAGAACGACAACTGGCTCGTCCTCTCCGAGGAGCTGGAAGAAGTGTCAGGGCAATAAAATCCAGACAAAACAACTATAACCAAATAATTATAACATTATGAACATGAAGATGATTATCCCGATGGTGATGATAGCAGCCATGCCTATGGGTGCAGACGCACAAAACAAGTCGGGACTTGTCATGAGCAATCTTGACAAGACGACAAAGCCTGCCGACGATTTCTATCAGTTTGCCACAGGCGGATGGCAGAAGAACAATCCTTTGCCAGCAGCCTACAGCCGCTATGGAAGCTTCGAACAGTTGCAGGAAAACAACAACAAGCGTATCAACAGCATCTTGGGCGAGCTCCAGAAAAAGAGCTACAAGAAGGGAAGTATCGAGCAGAAACTGTCCGACTTCTACAAGTTGGCGATCGATGTCGACCGCCGCAACAAGGAGGGCATAGCTCCCGTAAAGCCTCTGCTCGACGAGATAGCTGCTGCCCAAACCAAGGCCGACCTGCAGAAATTGCAGATCAAGTATGCCTGGATGGGACTCGGAGTAAGCTATGGTGCTGGTTTCGCTGCCGACGAGAAGAATGTCACTCAGAACATCTACAATCTCTCGCAGGGCGGTCTCACCCTTGGCGCCAAGGATTATTACCTCAACAACGATGCCGCCACTGTGGCCATCCGTGAGGCTTACAAGGCATATCTTGCCAAGATGTTCCAGCTCTATGGTTTCTCTGCAGTCGATGCTGTCCAGTATGCACAGGCCATCTTCCTGCACGAAACCAGTCTTGCCTTTGTTTCCAAGAGCCGCACCGAGCTTCGTGACCCACAGGCCAACTACAACAAGATGACTCTCAAGCAGTTCGGTGAAAACTATCCCAACATACCTCTCGAGGCCTTGGCCAATGGCGAGGGCATCAAGAGCGAGTATATGCAGGAACTCATTGTAGGTCAGCCAGCATTCTTTGCAGCCTACGACAAGCTTTCGGCAGCCGAGAACGCCTCTGTCCTGAAGGCGCTGATGCTCTGGAGTGTCATCCGCAGCTCTTCCGCTTACCTGACCGATGAGATTCGCGAGGCCAACTTCGACTTCTTCGGCAAGACCATGAGTGGCCGTCAGGAGGACTATCCTCTCTGGAAGCGTGCCACCAATCAGGTAGAGAATCAGATGGGTGAGGCGCTTGGCCGCATCTACTGCAAGAAGTTCTTCCCCGAGAGTTCCAAGAAGATGATGGAGACCCTGGTAAAGAACCTGCAGATCAGTTTGGGCGAGCGCATCGACGCACAGACCTGGATGAGCGACGTAACCAAGGCTGCAGCCCATAAGAAGCTCGACAAGTTCTATGTCAAGATAGGTTATCCCAACAAGTGGACCGACTACAGCCTGCTCAACATCGATCCTTCCAAGAGTTATTACGAGAATGTGTTGGCTTGCCGCAAGTTTGCCAACGACAAGGAGATCGCCGAGAAGGCCGGAAAGCCAGTCGACAGAGACGAGTGGTACATGACTCCACAGACCGTCAATGCCTACTATAATCCTACCACCAACGAGATCTGTTTCCCTGCCGGAATCCTGCAGTATCCTTTCTTCGACCCAAAGGCCGACGAGGCGTTCAACTATGGCGCCATCGGTGTCGTGATAGGTCATGAGATGACTCACGGTTTCGACGATCAGGGCCGCCAGTATGATGCTACTGGCAATCTGCAGGACTGGTGGACAGCCGACGATGCCAAGGGCTTCAATCAGCGTGCCGACATGTATGCCGACTTCTTCAGCAATATCAAGGTATTGCCCGACCTGAATGGCAACGGCCGTTTCACACTGGGCGAGAATCTTGCCGACCATGGCGGTTTGATGGTAGCCTTCAATGCTTTGAAGAATGTCACCGCCAAGAAGCCCCTCAAGAATAAGGACGGTTTCACTCCAGCTCAGCGCTTCTTCCTGGCCTACGCAGGCGTATGGGGACAGAACATCACCGAGAAGGAGATACGTCAGCGCGTCAAGAACGACCCACACGCTTTGGGCAAATGGCGTGTCGACGGAGCCCTGCCACATATCGATGCCTGGTATGAGGCCTTCGGTGTGAAGCCGGGCGACAAGATGTTCATTCCTAAGAATGAGCGACTGGAACTTTGGTAATAATCGATAAAAAGAAGGATGCTGAAAGAAATTTTGGCATCCTTTTTTCATTATCTCATTGAAAAAGTGTATTTTTGCACAAAATTAGAGAAAGGAATAGAATCATGCCATTAAGATTGCCAGATAAATTGCCAGCCATAGAGCTGCTGAAGCACGAGAACATCTTCGTCATGGACGAGAGCAGGGCGCACAGTCAGGAGATTCGCCCCCTGCGTATCGTAGTGCTCAACCTCATGCCGCTGAAGATAACAACGGAGACCGATCTCGTCAGACTGCTCTCCAACACACCACTGCAGATAGAGGTGTACTTCATGAAACTGAAGAGCCATACTCCCAAGAACACCCCCATCGAGCACATGATGATGTTCTACAAAGACTTTGCCGAACTGTCAAAGCAGAAGTTTGATGGCATGATCGTAACGGGTGCACCCATCGAAACCATGCAGTACGAGGACGTGGAATACTGGCCCGAGATTCAGCAGATCTTTGACTGGGCTCGTACCCATGTCACCTCCACACTCTACATCTGCTGGGGCGCGCAGGCAGGACTTTACCATTTCTATGGCGTACCCAAGCATCCACTCAGCAAGAAGATGTTTGGCATCTTCCGACAGAAATCCCTCGACCCCTCGCTGCCTATCTTCCGTGGCTTCGACGACTGGTTCGCCATGCCGCAGAGCCGCCATACCGAGGTGCGACGCGAGGACATCGAGAAGGTGCCGGGGCTTGACATCATAGCCGAGTCGCCCGAGAGCGGTGTGAGCATCGTGATGGCTCGTGGCGGCAGGGAGTTCTTTGTCACGGGACATTTGGAGTACGCTCCCGACACACTCGACAAGGAATACCGTCGCGACCTGGGCAAGCGTGATGACGTCGACTTGCCAAAGAACTATTATTATTACGACGATCCCACCGAGGAGCCCTTGGTGACCTGGAGGGCGCATGCCAACCTGTTCTACAGCAACTGGATCAACTATTACGTTTACCAGGAGACACCTTATAATATTGATGACATCAAGTAAGCGCGAAAGCGAAGAAGCGAAAAAGCGAAGAATGAGAACTTTGGAATTGCTGGCACCTGCCAAAAATTTAGAGTGCGGCATCGCAGCCATCGACCATGGCGCAGATGCCGTATATATCGGAGCACCCAAGTTTGGTGCCCGTGCGGCTGCGGGTAACTCGATCGAGGATATCCGTCAGCTGTGCGACTACGCCCATCAGTTTCATGCCAAGGTGCATGTCACGGTCAACACCATAGTCTACGATTCCGAGATCAGGGACACCCTGCAGATGATTCAGCAGTTGCAGGCAGCCGGTGTCGATGCCCTGCTGTTGCAGGACATGGGTGTGCTCTATGCCCTTCAGGGCGAGGGCCCTCTGTCGACAGAGGGCGGGTGGACAGAGTTCCTGCATTCCAGCACCCAGTGCGACACCAGGACTGCCGACAAGGTGAAGTGGCTTCAGTCGTTGGGCTTTCATCGGGCAGTATTGGCTCGCGAGCTCTCGGTCAGTGAGATAGAGGCCATTCATGCCGCTGTGCCCGATATGGAGCTCGAGGTGTTCGTCCATGGTGCACTTTGTGTGTGCTATTCCGGCGTGTGCTATGCGTCAGAGTACTGTTTCGGCCGCTCTGCCAACAGGGGCGAGTGCGCCCAGTTCTGCCGCATGAAGTTCGACCTTCTCGATGCCGACGGACAGGAGATCGAGCATCAGCGCCATCTGCTATCCCTCAAGGATATGTGCCAGATAGACAACCTGGAGGCCTTGGCTGACGCCGGAGCCTGCTCGTTCAAGATCGAAGGCAGGTTGAAGGATGTCGACTACGTGAAGAATGTGGTGGCAGCCTACAGCCAGCGCCTCGACGACATCTGCCGCCAGCGCCCCGGCGAGTATGAGCGTCCATCGCTGGGCAGACCCCGCTATACTTTCGAGCCCAACCTGAAGAAAACTTTCAACCGTGGTTTTACCCATTATTTCCTGCGTGGTAGACAGATGGACATCACCTCCTTCGACACCCCGAAGGCCATCGGCGAGTATGTGGGAAAGGTGAAGGAGTTGCGCGGCAACAGTTTCAATGTAGCATCCGTGGCGAGTTTTGCCAATGGCGACGGCTTGTGTTTCATCAATGACGAGCGCGAGTTGGAAGGCTTCCGTGTCAACCGTGCCGAGGGCAACCGCCTCTTCCCCTTAGAGATGCCTCGCCATCTGCGTCCCGGAGTGGCGCTCTATCGCAACAACGACGTCGCGTTCAGCAGGATATTGGCAGGCAGAACGGCAGAACGGAAGATTCCTGTCAAGATCGTCTTCGACTTGTACGATGAGGACGCTGTGAGCGGCTTCTCAGCCACTGCCTATTACTGCAAGGAGCAGGGAAAGACCCCATTCGTGAGCGGAGACACCGAGCAGCATGCCTCCTTGGAATATATGGCTACCGAAGCCATAGCCTTTGAGCACAGCATGGCGAAAAAGCCGCAGCGCGAGAATATCATCAAGCAACTCAGCAAGTTGGGCGGCACCATTTATGAGTGCCGTGAGGTGGAGATTCGCAATGCAGCCGACCAGTATTTCATCCCCAGCAGTGTGCTTACCGACCTGCGCCGTTCTTTGGTGTCAGCCCTGTCGGGTGCCGTCGCAGCCCCGGAGGCATCTCATGCTGAGGCTTCCGCCGACAAGACATCGCCCGCAAAGGCATGGCAGCCGGAATACGCCAAGTATAGCTATCTCTACAATATCGCCAATCAGAGTGCCCGCTCTTTCTATCAGGCACACGGCATGGCGAAGCCAGGCTATGCCTTCGAGCTGCGCAACGGGGTAGAGCGCCAGGAGGAGGTTCTGCTGATGCAGTGCCGCCACTGTCTGCGTTATTCGTTGGGCTATTGTGTGAAGCGGGGAGGGCGCAAGCCCACGTGGAAGGAACCGCTCTTCCTTCGTCTGGGCGACGGCAGGAAGTTCCGCCTCCAGTTTGCCTGCAACGAATGCCAGATGAATGTGTATTCTGAGCATTGAAAAAAGAATGATATATGAGCAAAGTAAAACGAAATACATGGATTACCTTTTGTCTGTTGGGCATGCTGTTGCTGCTCAGCGGTTGCTATCATCGTCATGGTGGCAAGGCTCAGCATGCCGCCCTGATAGAGTACAGCGACCGGCAACTCGACTCCATCTCGTTTTCCTCCACGCATCATTACACCAACAAATACAACTTTGTAGTCAGTTCCGACTCACTCATGCTGATACGTCAGCAGCCGGAGGAGTATGTCAACCATCTGCGCATCGACTCCTTTGCCGTCAGGAAGCACTGTCTGCTGGTCGTTTCCGACATACGCATCATTCCCCAGGACGCAGAAGACTCCGTATGGGTACAGTTGGCCACCGAGGAGAATGAGTTTGGCTGGACACACGAGTCCCGTCTGTTGCCCCGTGTCGTCCCCGACGATCCCATCTCTCAGTTCATCCTCATCTTCAGCAACACCCACCTGCTCATCTTCATGATCGTCATCGTGTTGATTTCTGTGGCTTATCTTCTGCGCAAGATATCCCACAGCAATGCGCGCATCGTTCATTTCAACGACATCGACTCGCCATATCCTACGGCATTGGTGCTGATGGTGTCGCTCTCAGCGGCTTTCTATGCCACCATCCAGTTGTTTGCACCCGAGATGTGGCGTCATTTCTATTTTCATCCCACTCTCAATCCCTTTGCCGTACCCCGTGTGTTGGGATTCTTCCTGGCGTCTGTTTGGGCGATATTGATATTGGCATTGGCCTGTCTCGACGAGGTAAAGCATCGTCTCAGTCTTGGTGATGCCATTCTGTATCTGGGAGGTCTTGTCGGAGTCTGTGCAGTCGATTACATCATCTTCAGTCTCTGCACACTATATTATGTAGGTTATGTCCTCTTGGCATTCTACTTCTGGTTTGCCATCCGCCGTTTCCTGCGTCGATGAGACGGAAAGAAAGAAATAAATGTCGATGTGGCAAGACGGTTTGCTTTCGCTCATGGCTTTCATTATGTGAAATTGATGACTGAGAAAAGCAAGAAGAAATGTAGTTTTTGTAAAATTTGTTTACTGCGTTCTTTGCACCGAAAAATCCAGTTTCTCAATAATGCATATTTATACATTCTGCCTTGACGATGTGGTTTAGTATATTTATACAAATTCACTCATCGAAACTGTAATAAGTATATGTAGTAAAAGTTAAATATGAGCTAACTTTTCTCTTTTATGTTATATATTGTTAATTTAAAGACTTTTACTTACCTTTTCATGAACAGATTTTAAGAAAAGTCTGGAGTTCTGAATATGATTATTTTTCTGTTTCTGCACTACTGATAGATTGCAAATGTGTAATGTTACTTTACTTTGTAGTTAGGGTGATTCCGGTCAAATCCGGTCATGGTCATTTCGGTCAAAATCAAAATAAAAAAATAATTTCTCGCCTAAAGATAGTATATATAAATAATATATA
>ENA-ORMS01001277-ORMS01001277.1-human-gut-metagenome-genome-assembly--contig:-NODE-1277-length-21146-cov-8.891850_pt1 | contig 21146 bp, 14 predicted proteins | sample MGYA00242104_ERZ508997 | MGnify/ENA primary metagenome ERZ508997 (study PRJEB26280, sample SAMEA2338704) | human gut metagenome | biome: human gut; feature: human-associated habitat; material: faeces... | reverse complement strand
TCACAGCCGGACTCTTCGGTCATGAGATGGGATTGCCTATCCACCGCTTCATCGCAGCCAACAACGCCAACGATATCTTCTACGAGTATCTGCAGACAGGCAAGTATAATCCACAGCCTAGCAAGCAGACCATCGCCAATGCCATGGACGTAGGCGACCCATCAAACTTTGCCCGCATCTACGACCTCTACAAGGGCAATCATGATGCCATCGCTGCCTACATCGGTGGTGCTACATACAAGGACGAGCAGATTGCAGAAGCCATGAAGCAGTGCTACAATGAAACCAAGTATGTGCTTGACCCTCACGGAGCTTGCGGCTATCGCGCCCTGAAGGAGCAGTTGAAACCAGGTGAGGTTGGTGTGTTCCTCGAGACCGCTCATCCAGCCAAGTTCAAGGAGAAGGTAGACAGCATCCTTGACAGCGACATTGAGATTCCTGCACGCCTTGCAGAATTCATGAAGGGTGAGAAGAAGAGCATCCAGATGACCAAGGATTTCGCATCATTCAAGAACTACTTGATGAACGAATAAACCATACATACGGAAAAGCCTTTCTCTTTCTCAAGGGGAAGGCTTTTCCCGTTAAAATAAACTCAGACTCAGATTTGTCAGGACAGATGGGTCTTGAATTTTACAACAACAGAAAACGGGAAAAATTTATGAAGATTGTTATTCTAGACGGCTATGCCGCAAACCCGGGAGATTTGGATTATCATCTTCTGGAGAAACTGGGCGAGGTGGTAGTTTATCCTCGCACATCAGATGCAGAGAAAGTGGAACGTGCCAAGGATGCCGACATCATCCTTCTGAACAAGGTGCAGATAGATGCAGAGACGCTGGCGCAGCTTCCTAAACTGAAATACATCGGTATCCAGGCTACCGGTTTCAACGTGGTAGACATCGAGGCTGCCAAGAAACAGGGCATCATCGTAACCAATATTCCTGCCTACAGCACCGACAGCGTGGCGCAGATGACCTTCGCCCTCATCCTTGCCGTAACCAACCGCGTAGAGCATTATACCCAGGAGAACCGCAACGAGCGCTGGGCTTACAATAAGGATTTCTGTTATTGGGATACCCCACTGATGGAGCTTGCCGGCAAGACCCTGGGTATCATGGGACTGGGCAATATCGGCATGAAAGTTGCCAACATCGCCCGCCAGTTTGGCATGAACATCTGTGCCTGCACCAGCAAGAATTCGAGCGATCTGCCTGAGTGGATCCAGAAGGTGAGCAAGGAGGGTTTGCTTGCCACGAGCGATATTCTCTCGCTCCATTGTCCGCTTTCTGATGACACCTATCATTTCATCAACAAGGAGAGTCTGGAGAAGATGAAGGATACCGCCATCCTGGTTAATACAGGTCGCGGTCCGCTGGTAGATGAGGAGGCCGTAGCTGCTGCCCTCCACGAAGGCAGTCTGGGTGCCTACTGTGCCGACGTAATGGCTCAAGAGCCACCATCAAAGGAGAATCCGCTCTTCGGCGAGCCTAATGCCTACCTCACTCCTCATATTGCCTGGGCCACCTACGAGGCTCGCGAGCGCCTGAACAAGCAGGTAGCCGCCAACGTCAAGGCATTCCTCGAGGGCAATCCGATTAATGTCGTGAATAAGTAAGAATGCTACTTTAAAAATCTGCATTTCTTAAATGAAGACAGCCAACCTTCAATATCCCAATTGAAAGTTGGCTGTTTACTTTTTCTTATAGTTTTCTTCTGAACTGCCTAATCAGGTACTTGGGATTTCGTCTCATATTCCATAAGTCAACAAGAATAATTCTATCGTATTCCGCATCATATCGATAGATGATTTTCCAATTTTTATTCAAACAATTGCATGATATCCATACAGAAGAATTCTTCAAATGGAATACCATCGGTGCCAACAACGATTGATTTCAGAGGATGGAATTTCTCTTGAAACATAGGAATACCACTATTCATGCCTCTCTTTCCACTCTTAACCTCTATGGCAACGAAATCTCCTTGTGACTCCAGGATATAATCCACCTCATTATTATGATCTCGCCAATAATAGAGATGACAGTCATTGTCCTCCACAAAATCGAGAAGACAAGTACCCACTGCCGATTCCACCCATCTGCCCCAAATCATTGGGTCAACATAATCTTTGTCAAACCCCTTACCGCGATATGCCGTGAACAAAGCATTGTTAAACACTGTAAACTTTGGGATAGACTGTCTCTTACGAGCCTCATCGCATGCAAACTTTTGAAGTCCGCAAAGCAAGTTGGCTTGCTTCAATATTTCGAGATAAGAAGACAAAGTCGTGACATTGCCTGCATCTTGCAATTGTCCAAGCATTTTGGTGAGTGACAACAACTCACCAGAATAAGAACAACCTACCTCAAAAAGCTGTGACATGAGTGAAGGCTTGTAAATATTCGAAGTCAAGAGAACATCCTTTTCAATGGCAGGTGCCACAAGAGAATCCTTGACATATTTCCTCCAACGCCTAAAATCCCCTATATAATCCACCGAGCCTGGATAACCTCCAAAATAAATCCATTGTTGGAGTGATAACCCGAAGGCAGCTTTCATTTCCGGAAAAGTCCAATGCCCCATACGAATCAACTCGAATCTACCAGCTAAAGACTCGGTTAGCCCTTTGCGCAAAAGCAAGCGAGACGAACCCAGCAATACGACTTTCAGGTTTACATGATTTAGGGTATCGGCATCCCACTCTCTCTTCACATATTCACTCCATCTGCGTATTTTCTGTATCTCGTCTATTACAAGAACAGCTTCTTGCAAATGCTGAATATCCATTCGGCTTCGAACAGACTCCCAAGAACGTCGAATCCAATCCGAATCTTCTTCATTTACAGAATCAGCATTAAATTGAAATACTACCTTATCAATAGTCTCTGCTATTTGCGCCATAACTGTTGATTTGCCAACCTGTCTTGGTCCTGCCAAAACAAATATACATTTACGTCTTTCGCTCAACCTACTCAACATCAAGTTGTAATGTGGTCTTCTATACTCACCCATATTCTTTAATTTGTAATATTAAACAACTCAATTCTTCGTCACGAATTACTCAATTCTTCGTCACGAATTACTCAATTCTTCGTCACGAATTACTCAATTCTACTTTGCAAAGATACAAAGAATAGATGAGTAAACACATTACCCATGATTATTTTTTAGCATTCTTAACTCATCATACAGCTTTGCCCTCTCCTTCACGCGCTTAGGATGCACCTGGCCAGATATACATCTTCTCATAATGCTGACGAAACATTCGTTCTATATTCTTTTCCTGTTTTATACACTATCTATACAGTTGAGCCCAGCAAAAAACTAAGCAAAACTCAGACTTTTTCCCTATCTCCTCTTCACCAAAACATAGATGATGACGGGAGCACCGAACAGCGGGGTGACGGCATTCAGGGGGATGATGCCACCTCCTGCTGGCAATACGCAGAGGGCATTGCAGAGCAGGGCGATGGCGGAGCCCATGAGCATGGTGAGAGGCAGGAGCTGACGATGATTGTCAGTACGGATCAGGAGGCGCACGATGTGGGGCGTGGCCAGGCCGATGAAGGCGATGGGACCGCAGAAGGCGGTGACCACGGCTGTCAGGAGACCTGTAACCACTAGGAGCAGGATGCGCAATCGGCGAATGTTGAAACCCAGGTTCTCGGCGTATTGCTCGCCCAAGAGCAGGGCATTGAGAGGCTTTACCAGCAGGAGCGAGAGCAGCAGGCCGATGAGGGTGACCGTGGCGAAGTAAGGCACTTCTGCCATCGACACGTTGCCCATGTTGCCCATGCCCCATATCATGTACGACTTCATGCCCTCTGCCGAGCTGAAGAAATTGAGCAGGGAGATGCCGCTGCTCGCCAAATAGCCCACCATGATACCGATGATGAGGAGCACCACTTGATTGCGCACCATCGCCGAGAAGAGAGTGATGATGCCCATCACCAGCATGGCTCCAGCGAAGGCGGAGATGAGGATGGCTAGGAAGCCACCGATGGTGAGTCCGTCCAATGACAAGAAGCCGCCGATGCTGAAGCCTGCGATAGAGATATTGCCGCCGAAGGCGAGCATCACCACCGCCACAGCCAGTGCTGCTCCGCTGCTGATGCCGAACACGTCAGGCCCCGCCAGGGGATTGCGGAAGGCAGTTTGCAGCAAGAGTCCGCTCGTGGCGAGGGCTGCGCCTGCCAAGAGGGCTGTGATGGCATTGGGCAAACGGGATTCCATCACGATGTAATGACTCATCGACTCGATGGTCTCATTGGGATAATAGGAGTCTGCCGGGGTCATATCTACCCCTGGGTGCGCCAATATGCTCAGCACCTCCCTCAATGGAATGCTCACGCTACCCCACGCCAGGTTGGCAAAGAACAAGGCTACTATCGCTAGCACCAACGTAATGGATATAATCGTTGTCTTCTTCATTAATATTTCTTATAGAATCTGAGTTTGCCAAACTTATCTCCTGCTTCTGGATGCGAGAGGACGATGAACTCTCGGAGCAATATCTCGGGATGGAAACTGGTGAGTTCGAAGTATGGCTCACAGCTGGTATCGGTCTCGTAGACGGTGCCCGTCTGGAATGCTTTCAGAGCCTGATAACCCTGATATTCAGCTAGAAGATCCTGCTTGGTTAAAGCATTTCCGCCGAAGTATTTGAAAGCCCAGACATCCACCTGGTTGCCCTTGGCGATGATCTGTTCGGGGCTCATGGAGAGGCTGCCGCTGTGGGTGTCGTCGGCGAAGATGTAGCGGGCATGGGCATCACGCAGCAGGATGCCCATGGTGCTCTTGCCGCCCGGCACATACCATACATTGCCCGTCTTGCGCTCGGTGAGGATGGAGAGACCCAGTGGCAACTTCGCAGCCTCCGCCTTCAGCTGGAGATACTCCTTCTCGATGGCAGAGAACAAGGAATCTGCCTTCGAACTACCCAATAGCAAGCCATATAGCTTGATCCATTCCGCCCTGCCCAGAGGCGAGGTCTCCATATAGTCGGCTGTCTCGATGACAGGGATGCGGAGCTTGTCTAGCTTGCCATATCCGCCGCTGTTCTCGAAGGGCGAGATGAGCAGAGCCTCAGGATGGAGGGCGATGATGCGCTCGATATCCGGCTGCATGCTGGAGCCGCAGTCCATGATAGGATGGGCTACCTTGGCATCAGCCTGCGCCCTACTCTTGATGTCAGGGATATTGATATAGTCCTTGTCGCACACGCCCGTGATGGCATTCTGGCAGCCCAGCTCGGTGAGGAGCTGGCAGTGAGGGGCGGTGAATACGAGGTTGCTCTCCAGCGGTGTGCGCACGGTATCGGTAGTGCATCTCGCTCCCGTGCTGCGCCTTCTGGCAAGCATCGCCACCGTCTTATCCCCCTCCTCTCCCTTCGGAATCAGGATGTAGCGATGCAGCATCGTTCCCGCCTTCCAGGGGTTGGCAACGAGAGCCTCAGCATACTGATAATCAATGCCTTCTGCAGCGTCGGAAGTTTCTTCCCCATCGCCATGTTTCACGATGGTAAGCAACTTGGCGTACTTCATCTCCAGGGTATCGCCAGCCTCCGCATCAGCAGCAGCCGTCTTTCCTCCCTGGCATGCCGCCATCAGCAGGGCCGCCGTAGCCCCACACAAAAGAATATACAGTTTCTTCATAATCTTACAAAATATGTGTGCAAAGATACGAAGAAATCTCCATTTTCCGTTTGTTTTCTCGAATATTCTTTGTACTTTTGCCCTCAAATTTAACTAATGCTACAATTTAATAAGTCAAAATGAAGAAAATTATCTGGGGCATAGCCCTATTATTCTGTACATCGCTGACTGCAAATGCGCAGAACGGCTGTAAGAATTCTGCACAGAAAAGCTGCTGTAAGAGAGGTTATTACACACAGTATTACAGCGATAAGCCCGAACTCATAAAAGAGGCAAAGGCTTGGGCAGAGAGCGGCATCTGGCGCAATGGTTTCGATAAGGCGAAGCCACATTCCAGCGTAAACCTCATAGATTTCTATCTGCAGTATCAGAAGAATCCGCAGCAATGGCAGGCGCTCTTCGATTATCTTGCCAAGACCGATCTGCTGAGCATTCCGAAGGGAAAGCACAAGATTCCGGGTTCCGACCTCGTGGTAAGTGTAGAGGACAGCAGGAACGAGCCGCTGGAAAAGCGCCGCAGCGAGAGTCATAACAAGCACATCGATTTTCAGTATGTAGTAAAAGGCACAGAGCGTTTTGGCGTCATCGACCATTACACCAGTACCCCCAACTGCAAGTACCGTCCCGACGTGATTCATTATGATTACGACCGCCGGAAGGCCCGTTTCTTCAACAGTACCCCCGGCGAATTCTTCATCTTCTTCCCTAGAGACTGGCACATCGCCAAGTTGGCAACAGATGGTGAAGACCAGACCATCCGCGTTATCGTAATCAAGGTAGATTATAAGGATTAAGAATAATTAAAGAGCATATGAAAGTTTATATAGCCAATCCATTATATGATGCTGCGTTCAAGCGCATCATGGAAGAAGAGCGCATCGCAAAAACGTTCTTGTCTACGATTTTGCAAAGAGAAGTCGTCAGTATCAAGATATGCCAAGATGGATTCCGCAATATCAAAAGCAATAGCATTTCGATATTTAAGATGGGATTTGTTGCCAGCATAAAGAATAACGAGAACAGCAACGAACTTATAAACATAAGGCTGTATAAAACATGGGTTGACACGGACGTCTTGGAACCTCGCCAGCATCTGGCATGGCAGCGCTATATAGAAGAGAAAAACTCGGATGGTATGGGAGATGAATCTCTCCCAACGATTTCGGTTTTTCTCCTAGCCCACCGTATAGGAGATTTCGAAACTCCAGTTGCATGCCCTGCCCCCGGCAACATTATTATCCAATTGCCAATAATCAGCAAGACTCAAAACTCGAGTCAAAAGAAGGTATTAAGCATTTTTGACCAAGCAAGAACTTGCAGGGAAGACAAACACCTCTTGAAAGTAGATTATACACCCTATGATGGAGATACGGATATGGAGTATATGATTAAAATGCTTCTTTCAATGGCATCCGACCCAGATATGCAATACCAGATGAATATCGAAGATGAGTATATCTCCTTACTTGAAAAGAAGGATACCGAAATCCTCCAACTGGATCATTTGATTGAGCAAAGTAAGCTGAAGGAGAAATAAAAACAGAACTTCCCCAAGTTTACCCCACACGCCCTGAAAGGGCAGAAGCTCCTAGCCCAGGGCATCGCCCTGGGTATAATGGCAAACAGCAAGGCGCCCTGTAAGGGCAAAAGCTTTAAATACTTAGTAATAATAAAGCTTTTGCCCTTACAGGGCGACAGGTTTGCGTCCGTATTTACCCAGGGCGATGCCCTGGGCTAGGAGCTTTTGGGCCTTCAGCCCGTTCTTGAACCACCTGCGAAACTTCAGTATAAAGTTCTTATACTCCCAGCCAACTGCCGAGGAAGAAGCCCAAGGCGTAGAGGAGGCCGAAGGCCATCTGTAGCTGCGCCGTCGTCTGGTCGAGTCGCTGAATGCCTCGGTAGGGCAGGTCGTCTTCTGCCTGGATCATCGTCCGCACGTTGCGCAGGGCCAGGGGCAACGTCAGCACGACCGCCAGCAGCGTCCACGGCTGCCCCAGCAGGACCACATAGAGCAGGGCCAGGGCGTAGGGAGCGAAGATCTCGAAGGTATAGATGGCCTTGGCGTTCATCAGCGAGACCGAGGTCGTGATGGTCCCCAGTCCGGCCTGAAGATCTGTCTTCACATCGCGGGTGTTGTTGGCATGGAGGATGGCCACTGTGATGAGGCCGATGGGCAGGATCATCAGTAGCGACTGCGGGTCGTAGGCCCCCACGGCCACGAAGAACGTGCCGAGGGCAGGGAGCAGGGCGAAGCTGCAGAGGATGTTGATGTCGCCCAGGTGGTGGGACTTCATCCAGGGATAGACCAGCGAGAGCAGTACGCCCGCCAGTCCGATCCACCATCCCGACCACGACGAGTTGTAGAGCAGAAACACACCGATGGGCACGGCCAGCGCCACGAGCACCAGTCCGTAGCGCAGGATCTCCTTGGGCCGGAACGTGCCGTCGTGTATCCACGTCACGCCATTGCTGCAGGCTTTCGTGTCCACGCCCCATGTGAAGTCGAAGTAGTCGCTCACCATGTTGCCGCCCGAGTGGACGATGGAGAGCAGCGGGAGGCAGAGCAGGGCGTTGAGCCAGTTGATCGGTGTCGTGTCCTCGCCTCCGCCATGGCTCTGGCAGTAGAGGTAGGCCCACATGATGAGGATCGGCATCACCGAGGCGGGCAAGGCCCACGGGCGGGTGGCGATGATCCAGTTTTTCAAAGTTCTTCTTTTTTCCATGTCTTAGTTAAAAGGTGGACCCGTGGGAAGGACAGCCCTCGCCACGGACTTCCATGAGTAGTTTGATTTAATTTCGGTCGTTGATCGCCCTGCGCGGCCGATGGCAGCGTGTGGCAATCTATTGCAAGTGCAAAGGTAAGAAGAAACTTTGAAATGGGGCAGCGTTTTACCCGATTTTCTCGGTAGAAGTTTTTTGTGTGGGGGAACACCAGGGGCCTCTCGCTCAAACACCAGAGGCTTCTCCCTCAAACAGAAATGGACGAAAGCCCGCTAAAGCGGCTTCCGTCCATCGTCCTAATATAAATAATTATGTAGTCGTTGCCGACGGCCTAAGGCCGTGCGGACTACCAGTTATAGCTGTTCCATGGGTCGTACTTTTTCACGGCTTCATCTTTGTCCGTAATGACAGGGCCCATGTCAGAGTCGGGATCGTCTAATTCCACCTGGCCGTTGTCGTAGAACTTGCCTACAACCCAAGGCGACGTAGCTGCACAGTAGTTGTTCTGTGTCTCCACCATCAACACAGTAGTTACGGGCTTGATATATTTACGTTTCATTTTTCTAAAGTCCTTTTTGAAGTTTGTTTGATATGATTATCTTACCACATGCTTGCGTCCGTTGACGATGTAGATGCCGCTGGGCAGACCCTCGGTCGTATTGCCGACACGCTGTCCCTGGAGGTTGTACACGCCATTGTTCTTGCCGTAGCGGTTGGCGGCCTCTGGGCCGACAATCAGCTCGCCGATTGTCGTCAACTCTGCCTCCTGCTTCACGCCGTCGATATAGACTGCGGGCTGCACCTCGTTGTTGTTGGGCTTAAACCAGCAAGAGAAGCCGCGGAGACCGCGCTCCTTTGTGTCAGAGTAATAGACGTTGCCCTTATCGAAGAAATAGCTTCCTACGAGGTTGTCGTAGCCATCGAGGATCGTTCCCCTGTTTTCAGAGAGAGTCCATTCGCCCGTGACATCGTCCTGTGTAGCGTCCGGGTCGAAGGTGCGGACGAAAGTACCGTAGGCCGTGATGGCTCCCGCTTTTTGAGTCAGCCTCGTCGTCCAGTGCTCGTCCATGTCGCTGAAGTCGTTCTTGCCGTCGACAGTCGTCTTGAACGTGACGTTGGGGATCTGGAAGCGCTGACCCTGGATCGTTACCTTGTAATCGCTGCCAGTTCCCGTTGTGATGTTAGCAGTGTAGGGGGTGCCATTGTATGCCTCCATCGTCTTGGTCGGGAAGATAATGTACGGCTGATAGGCTTGGATGGCGGTAGCCTTCTCATTCTCGTCGAGGTTTACGGTTTCAAACTGCAGCTCGGTGTTCGTGAGGTTCTTGAGCTTGGCAAGGCGCACGTTGGCACCAAAGGCATCACGAACCTGTTTGACCGTGAGGTCCACGGGCAGTACGAAGGAGTTCCAGTGGTCCTTGGTGAACGTCTTGGCAAGGTGGAGCATGCGGTTCGTGTAGGTGGTGGTGCCATTCCTCAGATAGTCCAGGTCGCCGCGCAGCTCGTCGAGTATGAGGTCTGGGCTCTTCGTGTTGCTGGCGTAGAGCACGCGGAAGTCATCGAACACCGTCCACTCGTTGGCGTCGGGCTTCTCGGTGGCGTCGTTGAGGTTACCGATGTAGAGGCCGAAGGCGATGCTGACGCCACCAGCGGCACCAGCTTGCTCAATCATCTCCTTCGTCACATGTACGCTCACGCTATTGGTATATTTGTTTGACTCGTAGAACTCCTTGCCCGCATAGTCCATGTTCTGATCAGCTACACGGAGGCGAGACTTCTCTTCCGCAGACATGTGGTCGACCTGGCTAAGTATGGTCGTGCGTTTTGAGTCCTCGAACAAGTCGTTGCCTGCGACGCCTGCGAAGAGGTGGGCTTTGTCCGTGTTGGAGTATGCCTTGCACTCTACGACGTAGATGCCCGGCTGCTTCACAAACATCTTCTGATAGATGTAGCCATGCGTGCCGTGTACGTCCATGCAGAAGAACTTACCCATGTAGCGCAGGTAGTCGTCCCACTTGGTGAAGGATTGGTATTTGGTGTCCGAGAAGTAGAATTTGTATGGATCAGAGGATGACTTTGTAAACCTACCGTTGTTATACTCATTGCCATTGCCGCGTGACAGGGGAGTGGCCGCAGTCGATACCTTCGTGTCCGTTTTGTAGTTGTACTCCTGCAAACCGATACGGGTGTACGCTCCCGATGCTACGGAAGAGGTAAATACCTGCCATCCGTTGATGTCCGTTCTTCCACGATCGAAGCCAGGACACTTCAACATAAAGGAAAAGTCAAGTGGATCTTTCAGTTCCACGCTGTTCCCTAACTGCAAGTTGTCGATGTCCTGTAGCGTGAGGACGCGCCATTTGCTATAATCGTTAGGTGTACCGTTGGTGCAGATATTCGTGTATGTATCTGCTCCACAGTTCCTGTCTGCTGTAGCTTGTCCTTCGTCAAAGGCCGTAAGGTATATCCCATCTTGTGCGCTGAACCCAGAACTTGACGTAGTAGTCTTGAAAGTGTAGATAAGGTAGGCGTCCTTACCGTTCGAATCTGTTGTTTTTGTAAAGAACCAACCGTCGTAACCGTTGAAATTGGTCGTTGGACCACGGTCGCAGAATACGCCAACGTCGGTCGTGTTGTTGCGTCCCGAATTCACCCATTTCATCAGGCTGCCCTCCGTGGTGGCGATGTTTTGTGCGAAGTTGAGAGAGGGCGTTTCGCTTCCATCAATTTTCGTAGACGTTCCATTGCGTGTCCAGAGCGGCATCGGGTAGTCTTTCAAAGAGGCACTTGTACCCCAGTAGCCTCCCATGTTGAGAAACTTGCCTGACCCCACGTTGTAGAGGAAATACACTTTGCTCGGGTCGCCGTAGGAGCAGTCCGCGGTGATTCCCGCCTGGAGCTTCTCAAAGGTTTCGCCCGGCAGGTCGCCTACGCCCTCGTAAGAACTGCTTGAATTTCCGTCGCCCGTTGTGCCGTTACTTTGTGCTGATGCCACAAAGGGTGCTGCGGCGAGGAGTGCCGTGGCGATTCCAACACTCCAGCTGCGCCGCCATAAGCAGCGTTCGCCGTGTTGTGAAGTAGTTGTTTTCATCGTTTTAATGTTCTCTTTAGATAATTAGTAATGATCACAGTTGTTTTTAGTGCCTCCATGCTCAGTTCTAACCCAGTTTGTTCGCCGTCAGGTAGGGCGACAGGTTGATTTTGACAGGAATGCACAATCTATTTGGGTACAAAATTACTAAGCATTGTAAAATTAGGGGGGGTAGAGCGTTAAATAAAATTAAAGATTTGTTTTTAGTTTACTTTCAACCCCCTGTGTGGCAGATATTTACCATTGTGTCAACGCACAGCCGCCTTTTAGCGGGTGTCTTTTGCTGCAGGTTTTGTCCTGGCGAAGCATGGTTTGTGTTGTGCTGCCTTCCGAAAACAAAAACGTTAAACGTTATAACGTTAATGCGTTATCAAAAATCAAAAACGTGACAATGTAACAATGTAACAATGAGAATTGCCATTCCGCTTTTCTCATGACCGTTATGATGACAGAGCAGCCCACGGGGAAACAGGCAAGTGTCTGTTTTTCCCCGTGGGCTGCAAATGTTGAATAAGGCGATCGTTGAATCAGATCAACCAAGTTGCAACTACAGATTGGGTTTCAATCGCAGAGTGTATGTATGGTCGCCTGAGGTGGGACACTCATATTTCGGCAGGACCACGTCGCCTTGGCAACTGTTGTTGCCCAGTCCGCGCTGCCAATAGTCTATATGGGCAAACACCTGGGGCTTACGCACGAGGTCGTACCAATGGGTGGCTATTTTCCACAGGTTGCTGCCTTCTTCTATCCACTTCGACTCATCGAAATGCGAGAGCGAGAATGAGGCTTGGCCATCGACCTGGACTGTGAGCGTGAGTCCTTCCTCCTTGTTGCTGAGCAGCAGTTCGCGCAGATCCTCATGGTCTCCATAGGTCTGTGGGTGGATTTGCTCCTCCACCATATCATCGACCGTGGTGGTGAAACGTCCGAGATAGGAACCCGTCTTGCGGTCGGAATAGTTAGAGCGCGGACCACGCGCATAGAACTCCACATTCTCAAAGCCCGAAGCCAGTTGCAGGCTGAGACCCAGACGGCGTGTAGGTCCCGAAGGAGAGAACGTCGTCTTCATGTCAACCGTGGCATCAGGATAGAAGGTGTAGCGGATGGTGTACTGGCAGTTTTTGGCATTGCCCTGCACCGTCATGGTGGCGCAGCCCGAAGCCTCGTCTTTCGTCAACGCCTTGATGATTTTGGTCGAGGACGAATTGACACATTCTACATTTGCGGTACCGGTAATCTCTTTGTCGTTGTCGATGTTTCGGCAACTATTGAAGTCGGGCGCAGCTCCCGAAGCAATCGTGCCATTGGCATTGGTGTGCAGAATCTGCTTGCCCGCATAGGTCCAAGCCGTCATCTTGCCGCTGTCGTCGAAAGCCATTCGGAAGTCGTTGCCCTCGGAGTCGTTGCCCGAGATGGAGTTGCCGCTGATGGTCAGGGAACCTCCCTTGGGCGTGTGAGCAGTCCAGGCTGGGCGCGGGGTCAGGGCAAACTGCTCATCGGCGATGTTGTAGCCAGCCTCCGCCCATGCGCAGTCCTCCTTGATGCGCAGCTCGACATTGACGAGATACTCGCTCGCCTCGTCGGTCACTGTCTTCAGCGGCAGGGTGATGCGTGCCGAGGCTCCCGGCGCGATCGCGTCGAAGTGCCCAACGGTTGCCTCCTCCACCAGCCGTCCATCCTTGAACACGCGGAAGGCGAGGTCGTAGCGCTCGGGCGAAATGGTGGTGAAGGCATACTTGTTGGTGAGGGAGACTGAGCGTGAGGCCGCGTCGAAGTCGGAGAACGCCACATACTGATAGACCTTCTTCACCTCGGTGAGCTTGGAAGTCCAGGCGCGGTCGGGCGTGATCAGGCCGTTGTTGAGGAAGTTGCCCTGGAAGCCAATTCCCAACAGTGCGATGTCATTGTAGTCGTAGCCCGAGGTCCAATTGTGAAAACCATTCTTGGTCTTGTCGGCCACGATGCCAGATCCACTTTCCACGCGGTAGATGGCCTGGTCCACCCAGTCCCAAATGCAGGCGCCAATGATGCCCGTGCTGCTCTCTATGGCCTCCCAATAGTCCTTCAGGTTGCCTACGGCTTGTCCCATGGCATGGGCATATTCACAGATGAAATAGGGACGATCCTTGACTCCATTCTTATTGCTTGCCACATAGTCCACCGTGGGATACATATTGGAATAGAGGTCCGAAGTGCTTGCATTGCCCCAGTTGGTCGTACCCTCATAGTGGATGGGTCGGCCGTCGAGGGCCTTCACGGCCGCATAGGCCTTCTCGAAGTTGAGGCCGCTTCCCGACTCGTTGCCCAAAGACCAGAACGTGACGCAGGGGTGGTTGCGGTCGCGCGCCACCATGCGCACGTTGCGGTCCACATACTGAGCGGTCCAGTTTCCGTCTGAGGTGAGTCTCTTGGTTAAGTGTCTCCATCCCCATATCCAGTCATAGTGGCACTCCACGTCGGCCTCGTCCATCACATAGAAGCCCAGAGCGTCCATCATGGCGTACATCTTCGGCTGGCGCGGATAGTGGGACGTGCGTACCGTGTTGACGTTGGCCTGCTTCATCATCGTCAGGTCCTTCATCATCGTCTCCACGTCGATGGCCCGTCCGTATTCGGGATGCGTGTCCTGGGTGTTGACACCCTTGAAGAAGACACGCTGGCCGTTGACATAGACGACGTGCGGATTTTTCGTCAGCGAGATGGTGCGGAAACCATACTTCGTGTTGAACGCCATCTCTTCCGTGCCGTCGGCAGCACGCTGGCTCACCGTCACATTATATAAATAAGGAGACTCCGCACTCCAAGGATGCAGGCCCTTGAGTCCCGGAAGGCTCACGGTCAGGGTCTGTCTTCCGTTGTTGTCTTGTTTGCTTTGGTATGCAGCCGTGCCAGTAGCTACCACGTTGCCCTCCTTGTCGCTGAGCGTGACGGCAATGGTCTTGTTGGCACCTGCCACGCGGTCGCGGTTGTCGATGGTGAGCGCGACCTGCATCGTGCCGCTGGTAGCATCTGCGGCCATGTTGTCGGTGGTGATGACGTGGTCGGCTACAAAGACCTTGGGTGTGGCGACGAGATAGACGTCGCGGTGGATGCCCGAAAGGTGCCACATATCCTGTCCCTCGAGATAGGAACCGTCGCACCAGCGATAGACGCGCACGGAGAGCTGGTGGACGTTGTCTGCCGAGCTGCCCGTCCGGATGCTGCCGTCGGCCTGCTTCTCCAGGGCTGCGGTGATATCAAATTCCGCGTCGGTATTGGATCCCTGCGAGTAGCCGACATAGTTGCCATCGACCCAAACGGCAGCGGCACTATAGACGCCATCGAAATGGAGGAAGACGCGCTTGTCGCGCCACGACTCGTCGAGCGTGAACTGGCGGCGGTAGAAGCCCGTGGCATTGTTGTCCTTCTCGTTGGTCTCGCGCTGGCTGGCCACGGCCTTTGGCGGATTGTACTCGAAGGGATAGCCGATGTTGGTATAGACAGGTCGTCCGTAGCCCGCCATCTCCCAGGAGAGCGGCACGCGGATGGGCTTCCATTGGCTGGGCACATAGTAGGGCGACTGTTCGAAGTCCTTGGCATAGAACTCGCTGGCTGCGGGTCCGCTTGTTGTGCCCTTGACATAGCAGAAGCTCCACTCCTCGCCGTTCTCGCTGCTGTTGAGGCTTCTCACCAGCGAGCGCGTCTCGTCCGTGGGAAGCCACGGAGCGTCGTAGTGGGTAGCGTCGGCACGGAGCTGCGCTGTGGAGGGATAGGGCAGGAAGGTGGTATGGGCAGCCTCCTTGTGGTCCTCAAACTTCTGTGGGTTGCTGGTCCAGGCGGCGATGTTGTCTGTCTTGCTCATATCGACATAGTCTATCAGGCGCACGCGCTTGCAGACGGCATGGCTGCGGACTTCCCCCTCGGCGCTACCTATCTGGATGGTGGAAGACCCGGAGGAGAACAAGGCAGAGATGGCCGAGCCGGAAGCCTGCTGCAGTATGCCGTTGACATAGAAGCCATCCTTGGTCAGATGGATGGTGAGGAGCTTCGTGTCGTCATCAAGCTTCACGTCTAATGCGGTCTGCGTATTCTGCCACGTATTGACCCAGCTTCCACGGAGTCGCTCGTTGAATGTTTGTCTCCTGCTGGAAGTGTAAGGAATCGAGAATTTGCTTGGGATATAATAAAAGTGGAGGTTGTTGCCCTTCCAGTCCTGTATCTTCTTTCCGAAGGAGATGATGTTCTCTAGGGCGGAGGTGCAAGCGGAGACGTCGAGGACTATCTCCAGGCTCTTCTTTGAGAAATCGATGGTGAAGTTTTTGCCAGAAGCTGTTCCGTTGGTGGAGAGCATCCACAGTTGGGCGCTGGGAATCTTGGAGACGTCCAGCTCGGAGAAGTCGCTCCCCGCCTTGATAAACTTCGTTTCGGCATCGGTGTGTGCGGCCAGGGTATGGACAGCGGAGAAGGCCCACAGCAGAAGGCACAGTAGGATGTGTTGTGTAGTTTTCATTGTGTGAGACTTATTTGACGATGATTTTAATACCATTGACGATATACAGGCCGGGGGCAAGTGGTTCGGCAGAACCCTTGCGGCGCACCAGTTGGCCACCCGTGTTGAAGGCGGCGCCATCGGCAGGGCGTGAGACCACGGGTGCGGTTTGCGGGACGGAGGTGACCTCCTGATCCTCTACTGTCCAGCCGAGGTTGCGATCGGCAGCCTGCGGATCGTTGCTTTGGAAATAACCACGGAAGCCATTGGCCTTCATGTCGGTTTCGAGACAATACATCCGGTCGCCGTCGCCGAAGACGTAGGCATTGGCTGGAACGATCGTGGGGCCATAGAAGCCGATGAAGCGGGTGCCGTCGGCAACGGTCTCGCGAGACCGGTTGCCGCGGTCCCAAGAGGTGATGTCAATACCCTCGACCCGATAGACGTTGTCTTCGCTGACCCGCTCGGGCTTCAGGACGTAGGGCACGCCCGCCTCGATATCCTCGCAGGTGGTGAAAAGGAGCTTGTCGCCCGTGTCGCCCGTGTATTCAGCCACGCGCGTGCCCTCACCCCAAAGTGCTCTGACCCGATCAGCGTGCAGCGAGAACGGCAGGCAGAGCGTGTTCCACTCCTGCTGGACCAAGCTGCGCTGGAGCGTGATATCGACATGCTGCTTGTAGAACTGGGGGCAGACATAGTCAGCCGTCTCGTCGAGGAGGATGGGCTGGCTCTCCTCGCCAGTAGATATCGCCCACTGGCCATCGAGGAAGGTGGCGTCGGGCTCTTCAAACGTCGTAGCCATGGCACCCGAGCGCACATAGACAAAGGTGGTGGCGTTGGCTTCTCCCACCTGGTAGCCGAGGGTGTAGGTGTGCTCCGCGGAGGGCTTGAGAATCCATTTCATGCCCGTGTAGTCGAGGTCGAAACGCCCGGCGTCGGCGACCTCGTCCACCCGTGTGACGTCGAGGCTCACGGGTGCGTCGGAGAGCATGGGAGTGCCGTCGTCGCCGATGCAGAGGTATTGCCCCTGCGCGTTGAAAATATAGACTGACGACACCAACAGAGATAGAAGTATGTTCATGTTAGTTTGTTTTCGGTTATTGATTATTTGGGGGCGACCATAGACTGGCTTTGTCTCATGCTAAAACTCCCAAAGAGTTGCGTCTTTCCTGTCGTCGTCGTCTTCCTCCTCCTGCGTGAAGGGTGAGAAGGTGTCGGGACGTCTCCGGGTGCGTATGATGGGCGGGTTGCCTTTGCCACTGGGTGGGCTGATGGCAATGATGTCCATCATGTTTCCTGACACGTCGAGCGGGATCGTCTGAGACTGGGGTGGGGTATATTTCTTTCTCATATAAGGTGATAAATGTGATGGTGCAAATGATTGAAAAAAAAGCCTTTTTGGATGAAAAAGTAGCCTTCTTGGACAAAAGGACGATGCGGAAACGTTTCCCAATACGAAACGGCGACTAAGTCTGGATAGAAGCCCAAAAACCATGGACGTATGCCATTGCTGGTTTCCGTCCATGGTTCCTCAAGTCTCGTAGGTAGTTGTTTCCGACGGTCTTATGCCGCGCAGACTACCAGTTTTTGCTGTTCCAAGGATCGTAAGTGTTTACACTTTCGTCCTCGTCCGTGAGGACATAACCCCTGTCGGCGTCTGACTGTATTGCTCCGCTGGCGTCGCGTGCGCTCCAAGACGTAGCAGCACAGTAGTTGTTCTGCGTCTCCACCCTCACCACGGTGGTTGTGGGCTTGATATATTTACGTTTCATTTTTCTTAAGTCCTTTTTTGAAGTTTGTCTGATAGGATTATCTTACCACATGCTTGCGTCCGTTGACGATGTAGATGCCGCTGGGCAGCCCCTCGGTCGTATTGCCGACACGCTGTCCCTGGAGGTTATACACGCCATTGTTCTTGCCGTAGCGGTTGGCAGCCTCGGGGCCTACGATCAGCTCGCCGATAGATGTCAACTCTGCCTCCTGCTTCACGCCGTCGAGATAGACTGCGGGCTTCGTGCCGTTGTTCGTGTTGGGCTTGAACCAGCAGGAGAAGCCGCGCAGGCCGCGCACCTTTTCCGGGTTCTCGGTATAATATACATTGCCATAGTCGAAGAAGTAGCTTCCCACCAGGTTGTCGTAGCCGTCGCGGATTGTGCCCCTGCTGCTGGAGAAGGTCCATTTACCCGTGGTCTTGTCCTGTGTGGCCTCCGGGTCGAAGGTGCGGACGAAGGTGCCGTAGGCCGTGATGGTTCCCACGTCATGGGTCAGCTTCGTCGTCCAATACTCGTCCATGTTGCTGAGGTCGTTCTCGTTGTTCGCGTTCGTCGCGAACGTGACATTGGGGATCTCGAAGCGCTGAGCCTGGATCGTTACTTTATAGGGATTCTCCGTGCTTCCATTCTTGGCGATGGTGGCGGTGTAGGGACTATTATTGTTGTCCTCCATCGTCTTGACCGGGAAGATGATGTACGGCTGGTAAGCCTCGAGAGCGATATCCTTGTCGGCTTTTCCGTCGAGAGTTACGGTCTCGAACTGCAGCTCGGTGGCCGTGAGGGCATTGAGCTTGGCAAGGCGCACGGTGCCACCAAAGGCATCGCGAAGCTGCTTAACCGTAAGATCTACGGGCAGCACGAAGGAGTTCCAGCTGTTCTGCTTGAACGTCTTGGTAAGGCGGAGCACACGGTTCTTGTAGGTAATGCCATTCTTCAGATACTCCAAGTCGCCACGAAGTTCGTCGAGAACGAGGTCCTCATTCTTCGTGTTGCTTACGTAGATCAGACGGAAGTCGTCGAATACGGTCCATTCGTTGAGGTTGGGAGTTTGGCTGCCATCGCCAATGTTGAGACCGAAGGCGATGCTGACACCCTCTGCACCAGCTTGGTCGATCATGGCCTGCGTCACCTGTACGATCACGCTATTGGTATATTTGCTTGACTCGTAGAACTCCTTGCCCGCATAGTCCATGTTCAGCTCGCTCACGTGGAGGCGTGCCTGCTCGTCCGCCGGCATGTTGCTGACCTGGTTCAGTGTGGTCGTGCGCTTGGTGCCCTCGACCAAGCCGGAGCCATCATTTTGTCCAATACCAGCAAAGAGAAGGGCTTTCGGGGTGTTGGAGTAGCCCTTGCACTCGATGACGTAGGTGCCAGGCTTCGTTACATTCTGCTTTTGGTAGATGTAGCCGTGCATACCGCGTACGTCCATACAGAAATATTTGGCCATGTGGCGCTTGTAGTCCTCACGGTCAGCGAAGGTTTGGAGCTGGTCTCCCTTGTACGGGAACTCGTAGTTTTTGTCGAACGTATTGTCGTAGTTCTTGTCGCTACCGCGCGTCAAGGACTCTGTTTTACCATTGGGTACGAACTTGTGGAAGCATTGCTCCAGTCCGATTCTTGCGTAGCCACCTGTGGCGACCGCTTTCCAAGCATCGATGTCCATACGGCCACGATCGAATCCGGGGCAAGCCAACTTGAAGGTAAGGTCAAGCGGGTCGGTCAGATTCTCGGACGCTACATCCATCAAATCCTGAATCTCCTTCAAGGAAATGATACGCCATTGGGAGTGCTCGTCCCACAGTCCGCTGTTGATAAGGTTGTCTTTCGTGTCCGCATCACAGTTCTTCTCTGATGCAGCGTCTCCAAGCGCCGAAAGATAGACTTGTTTGCTAGGCCAAAGCGTAGTTTTGCCTGTATAGGTGTAGAGCCTATAAGTGTTATGCTTTGCGTCGGTTGGATCCTTTTCGAGGAACCAACCGTTGTATCCGGTATAATACTGGCCCAAGCTACTTCCTCGGTCAAGAAATACGCCCTCGTCGGTGCTATTACTATTCTCGACCCATTTCATCCAAGAACCCTGCTTGGATTTTAGGTCTTGGGCAAAGTTGATGGCAGTGCTGCTTCCATTCTGAGCCCAAAAGGCGACGGGGGTGTCCTTTAGCGAAGCGTGCACACCCCAATAGCCTCCCATGCTGAGGAACTTGCCCGTTTTTACGTTGTAGAAGAAAAAGACCTTGCTCGGATCGTTCAGCGATCCGACCTCTTTGTCAGCAACTTTGGCCGCAAGAATCTGTTCTGCAGTCTGACCCTTGAGGGTGGCTGCTCCGACCATTCCGTCGTTTCGCGTCGCTTTGCCCGTTTGAGCAGATGCTACTAGGGGAGCTGCTGCAAGGAGCGCCGTGGCGAAACTACTACTCAGGCAGCGCCACCAAGTGCAGCGCTTGCCTTGTTGTGATGTAGTTGTTCTCATCGTTTTTGTTCTCTCTTTGGTGTTATTTACTATGTTTATTGATCACTATTTTTTCTTAGTGTTTTCTTGCTCAGATGCGTGTCCCTTGTGATTGCCTTCAGGTGGGGCAAAAGGCGCGCAAAGCGTGGAGAATGACTGCTTTTCGGGTGCAAATTTACTAAGAATTGCAAAAATGGGGGGGCTTCCGTTAAATAAACTTAACAGGGCGTTTTTTCTTGGTTTTCATCCCCTTTTGGAGGGCTTTTGCTTCCCGTGACGGGATCGTTCAACCCCTTTTGGAGTGAGACGCGAGCCTTGTGGCGAAATCATTTTTTGAATCGTCAGGTCTAATGTGTCGAAGTGGTGGCGTTTACCTAAACAATCCTTCTTTTTTCCTTCTTTTTGCTTCCGTTTTTTGTGGTCTTGCCCAGGGACCTTGCCGAGGGTTGCTTACGTCCGTGCTTGTAGATAACTTACGACTGCGTTTGGTCGTAGGTTACGACTGTGTTTGGTCGTAACTTACGCTTGCCTCAGCTCAAAGTTGCGTTGTTACATTGTTACATTGTTACATTGTTACGTTTTTGATTTTCAGTCAGCCCAGGTTTGCGGAGACGCCCCTGTTGTGGAGCTCCGTTCTTACATGATAACGTTTAACGTTTTCGAAAATGACTTTTAGTTTGAGGCATGAGAAAAATAGTTTCCTTAGTGCTGGATAAATTATATATAATACGAATAATACTATATAGTATATATAATATTATAATATATAAATATTATATTTATCATAATGTCTTAAGGAGGGGCTGTTTGTAATTTGTATGAATGGGTCTTGTCGCTTCGTTCATTCCCTTCTTTCCGCTTCCGTCCCTTCTCTTCCTCTCTTCTGTCCTTTCTCTTCCTATCTTCCTGTCTTCCTCCTTCGCTTGCCGCCTTCGAAAACAAAAACGTTAAACGTTATAACGTTAATGCGTTATCAAAAATCAAAAAC
>ENA-ORMS01001275-ORMS01001275.1-human-gut-metagenome-genome-assembly--contig:-NODE-1275-length-21208-cov-12.256559_pt1 | contig 21208 bp, 19 predicted proteins | sample MGYA00242104_ERZ508997 | MGnify/ENA primary metagenome ERZ508997 (study PRJEB26280, sample SAMEA2338704) | human gut metagenome | biome: human gut; feature: human-associated habitat; material: faeces... | reverse complement strand
GTTCAGAAGTTAATGAAGTTAAAGGAGTTATCGCTCCCTACGGTCGCTGAGGAGTTAACTCCTTAAACTTCCTGATATGCGAAAGTTCAGTAGAATGTATATAAAGGAACGTATCAGTACTCCTGTATTTTGAACATACTTTGGATACAAAACAACATTCATAGAGACGCAGACACCCTTCTATGATACAAACTAATATTTTTAACGGATGCAAAGGTACAATAAATTTCTGATACGACAAACACTTGTCCGCAAGAATAAAACCTAAATAGCTAAATTATTTTTCATTTCAGATAATTTAAACTTACTTTCTTGGCTCTTACGACAAAACTTCTTACCTTTGCAGCATGAAAAGAGAGAGAGACAACTACACTTTCCTGACTCATGCACCCGTTCATAGAGTCATTTTCACGATGGCAATCCCTACAATCATCAGTATGCTGTCGACGAGCATGTACAACCTCGCCGACACCTATTTCGTGGGCACTATCAATACGCAAAGCGTAGCTGCCGTGGGCATCTCCTTCTCGGTGATGGCCATCATTCAGGCAGTAGGCTTCTTCTTCGGTCACGGCTCAGGCAATTATATTTCCCGCCAGTTGGGAGCCAAGGAGCACCGGAAAGCAGAGCAGATGGCTTCTACGGGCTTTATACTGAGCTTCTTTGCCGGGCTTCTCATCGCCATCCTGGGACAGATTTTCATCACTCCGCTCGCCATCTTCCTGGGTTCCACACCCACCATCCTGCCCTATACAGAGCGCTACTTAGGCATCGTCATGCTCGGCGCTCCCTTCATGACAATGTCGCTCACACTGAACAATCAGATGCGTTTTCAGGGCAACACAATGTCGGCGATGAAGGGCATTCTGTCGGGAGTTTTGCTCAATCTGGTACTCGCTCCGCTGCTCATCATCTACTTCTGCATGGGCATTACCGGAGCCGCCATTGCCACCCTCATCAGCCAGACTTTCGGTTGCCTGATGCTCTTTCTGATGAGTAGAAGGGGGCAGAATATCAGAATCCGCCTGAAAGACTTTACTCCTAATAAACAACTTGCGAAGGAAATCATTTTTGGCGGAACTCCTTCCCTTTCGCGACAGGGATTAGGCAGTGTATCCACCATCCTGCTCAACGTGGCAGCCGGAGCCTACGGAGATGCTGCCATTGCTGGCATGAGCATCGTTACGCGCATCTCTTTCTTCACTTATGCTATCGTCATCGGACTGGGACAGGGCTTCCAGCCGCTCTGCGGTTTCTGCTATGGCGCCCATCTGTACCAGCGAGTGAAGGAAGCCTTCTATTTCTGTATCAAATGCGGTACAGTATTCCTCTCGGTATGTGCGCTGGTAGGCTTTGCTTTCTCCGAGTCCATCATCGGCCTGTTCCGTAGCGATCCAGACGTGATCCATGTAGGAGCTGCAGCTCTGCAATGGCAGGTGCTCAGTTTTCCGCTTGTATCAACCATTGTACTCACCAATATGCTGATGCAGACCATCCGCAAACCTATCCGTGCCAATCTTGTGGCAGCAGCCAGAAGCGGACTTTTCTTCATTCCGCTCATCTTTATATTGCCTCATTTCTTTGGTCTGCTGGGCGTGGAAATGTGTCAGGCTTGGGCAGATGCATGCAGCTTTACCATGGCCATTCCTATCGCCTGGAGTGCTTTCAGGGATATGAACAGATTAAAGAAAACAGGAGAGATTCCGGTGGAATAACTCAAAAACCGGTGAAGAACAAACTACAGAAATAATCAAAGAAAACTGACAAATCCAAAAATTCTTCACATAAAGACAAGTATTACAGCCTTTTTTAAAACCACATATTATTGCAATTATGCAAAAATAACGCATAATACAAAGCATAATTATACGCTTACAATTTAAAACTAAGGTGCAAAAACAAGAATTCTCTGAAGTAAATCAAAGCACTATAGGAGACAATTCTACTCGTCAAGAGAGACAATCGTATGTGCTATGAGAGACTCCTCTATACCTCACAAGAGCCTACTCTATGACTTCCGCAGCGAAACTCTATATTTTCTTCGACGTAACTCTACGTTTCCTTATTTTACTATATAAGCAGGGGGATTATTCTCTTCTAACAAGCACAAAAAACTCTAATAAGCGAATATTAAGAAGAGGCTTTTTCGAACAGAAAAGTAAGGACATTGAAACCAACAAGAAAAGTCTCATTCAGCGATGTCAATTTCAGTTTATTCAGTTTTTTTTGTGCCATTACCAAACTTGAATAGAGAGTATATTATATATTATATATAAATATATAATATATAATATAAATAATTTACTTACTATCTATAAGTACCCAAAAGCAATGTCATTTTAAAAACTGACATTACTGAAATTGACATCGCTATGTTTTCTCTGAGAGATTCCCCACTCTGATTTTACAAAATATTTACATTAAAAAATCTTCAGACCATCTATCCAAGCAATAGTTATAATCTATTCCGGGAAGTTGCTTTCTCTAACCGAGCAGGCTGCTTTCTCTTTTCGAGCAGGCTACTTTCTCTTTTCGAGCAGTCTATATTCACTCTCCAACATTACCAAATCCCTCAAGAAAAGACTCAAGAACAAGCAAAGCCCACAACCTTCCTACAAGTAAAGCCCACAACCTTCCTACAAGCAAGCTCACAACCATCCAACAAGCAAAGCTCACAACCTTCCAACAAGCAAAGCTCACAGCCTTCAACAAACAAAGCCCACAACCATCCAACAAGCAAAGTCCACAACCATTCTACAAGCAAAAAACCCACAGCCACACCACATCCCTAATGCTCAAAACCACTCAGAAAACAAGCAAATCCAGCAAAAAATCCCCAATATTCTACCCTTTAACATATTTTTAAAGTAAGTTTTGAAAAAAAATCGCTTATCTCGGCTTTTTGATTTGGAGATTTCAATCTTTTATTGTAATTTTGCAACGAATTTATTGACACACTGAATAACAATGAGTAAAGATACATTAACTCATCAGCTGACTGAGACCATCGAGGAACTTTCATGCCCAGAGTCACTGAAAGGTCTGTTTCATCAGCATCGAGACGGAAATCCACTCCCTTCGGGCAAGGCGCTCGAAGAAATCATCAGTCTGTCTCGCTCCATCCTTTTCCCGGGATATTTCGGCAACTCATCCGTCAATATCTCCACTATCAAGTATCACATCGGAGTAAGAGTTGAAAAACTCTATGAAAAGCTAAGCGAACAGATTCTTGCCGGCCTCTGTTTTGCCAACGACTGCGAGCACGAAACCCCTGCAGAGCTGCAGCACCAGAGGGCTAAAGCCGGAGTCATCGCCGCCAAAGCCATCATGGAATTTCCGAGACTCAGAAAGATACTCGCCACAGACATAGAAGCTGCCTACGAGGGCGATCCGGCGGCAGTGAGCCAGGGAGAGATCATCTCCTGCTACCCAGTAATCAAAGCCATCACCAACTACCGACTGGCGCACGAGCTCTACAAGCTGGGCGTACCGCTGATACCGAGAATGATGACCGAGCTGGCCCACTCTGAAACGGGCATCGACATCCACCCGGAAGCCACCATCGGCAAGCACTTCACCATCGACCACGGTACGGGTGTAGTGATAGGAGCCACCTGCATCATCGGAGACAATGTAAAGCTCTATCAGGGCGTAACCCTCGGAGCCAAGAGCTTCCCGCTCGACAAGAACGGCAACCCTATCAAGGGAATACCTCGCCACCCTATCCTGCAAGACGACGTCATCGTATATGCCAACGCCACCATCCTGGGCAGAATCACTATCGGCAAGGGATGCGTAGTGGGAGCCAACGTATGGGTGACCAAGGATATGCAGCCGAAAACAAAAAAGTATAAGAAAGAAAAACAAAGTTTATTAGATATAGAATTCAATAATGGAACAGGAATTTGAACTCATTGCCAAGACCTTTATGGGTCTGGAACCAGTCTTGGCTGAGGAGCTCACCCAGCTGGGTGCCAACAATGTACAAATAGGTCGCCGCATGGTATCTTTCACAGGCGACAAGGAAATGATGTATCGTGCCAACTTCCAGTTGCACACTGCCATCCGTATTCTCAAGCCTATCAAGCACTTCAAGGCTCGTAGCGCAGAGGAGGTTTACGACGAGGTGCAGAAAATCAAGTGGGACGACATCCTCGATGTAAAGAAGACTTTCTCGGTAGATTCAGTAGTCTATTCAGAGGAGTTCCGCAACTCCCGATTCGTAACCTACAAGGTAAAGGATGCCATCGTGGATTGGTTCCGCGAGAAGATGGGCACACGTCCTAACATCAGCGTTTCCAACCCAGACATCCGTCTCAATATCCACATCGCTGAAGACAAGGCCACACTGAGCCTCGACTCAAGTGGCGAGAGCCTCCACCGCCGCGGATACCGCCAGGAGCAGGTAGAAGCACCGCTCAACGAGGTGCTCGCAGCAGGCATGATCCTGATGACCGGCTGGAAGGGCGAGTGCGATTTCATCGACCCAATGTGCGGTTCAGGCACCATCGCCATCGAGGCTGCCCTGATAGCCCGCAACATCTCTCCAGGTGTATTCCGCAAGGAATTCGCATTCGAGAAGTGGAATGATTTCGACAAGGATCTCTTCGATGCCATCTACAACGACGACTCACAGGAGCGCGAGTTCGAGCACCACATCTACGGCTACGACGTGGATATGAAGGCCGTGAATACAGCCAACCTCAACGTGCGTGCAGCAGGTCTCACCAAGGATATCACCATCCAGCACCAGGACTTCAAGGACTTCCAGCAGCCTGCCGAGAAGAGCATCATCGTGATGAATCCTCCATACGGAGAGCGCATCTCTACCCCTAACCTCCTCAACACCTATAAGATGATAGGCGAGCGATTCAAGAAAGCTTTTGCCGGCAACGAGGCTTGGGTACTGAGCTACCGCGAGGAATGTTTCGAGCAGATAGGATTGAAGCCTTCTATCAAGATTCCGGTATTCAACGGCAGTCTGGAATGCGAATTCAGAAAGTACGTAATGTTCGACGGCAAGATGAAGGACTTCCGCTCTGAGGGCGGCGTAGTGAAGACTGATGCCGAGAAGAAAGAGATGGCTCAGAAGCACAGATTCAAGAAGGAACGCGAATTCAAGAAGCGCATCACTGAGGAGACTGAGAACGAGGAAGACGACATCCGCTCATTCAAGTTCCATACCCACCGACTCGAGGACTTCGAGAAGCGCCGCGAGGAAATTCGCCGTGGAGGCAGACCTCGCATCAGCGACAGCCGCAGAGGCGATGATGACGACGACAAGCGCGGAGGCCGTGGATTCAAGGGCGACCGTAAAGGCGGAAAGGACTTCGGCGGAAAGCGTGGCGGATTCAAGGGCGACCGTAAGGGTGGCAGAGATTTTGAAGGAAAGGACTTCGGAGGAAAGAGCTTCGGCGGAAAGCGCGGCGGATTCAAGGGCGACCGTAAGGGCGGCAGAGATTTCAAGCGCGGAGGAAAGCGTGACTTCTCCAACTACGATGAAGATTAAGGAAGAACATGTTAAGACCTCATGCAGCGGAATAAGGTATCACGTACCAATCATCTGATTATCAGCGGGTTATCCTACATGACGCAATGTTATGCTGCATGATGAGAGAATGTGACAAAAATATTTTCAAAAAAGTATGATTCTAAAGAATTCAATTTATACATTAACTTTCGCCGCTATGATATCAATGATGGCTATGAATGCCGGCGAGGCTTCGGCACAGGGCAAGGCTTCAAAGACCCATACGGAGACATTCCCAGTAGTGGCTGCCCAGAAGGGAGACAAGGCCTTCACTCTGGAAGACCTGAACTTCGGAGGCAACAACTACCGCAACATGGTAGCGAAAAACCGCTGGTGCACCTGGTGGGGCGATGAACTCGTAAGACAGGACATCGACGCCTGCTATCTCGTCAACAAGACGACGGGCAAGGAGACAAAGCTCTTCAGCATCGACCAGATCAACCAGTGGATAGCCCCTACCAAGGATATCAAGGTAAGAGCTCTGTACAATGCACAGTTCCCATTCGCAGGCAAAAGCATCGTAATGGTGAGCAACGGCAGCAAGCTGTTCACCATCGACTTCAAGAAGCACAAGCTCATCAGCGAAATGGAATATGCTGAAGGCGAAAGCCTGCTGGAAGCCAATGCCCAGCAGAATGCATTTGCCTATCTCAAGGGCAGCAACCTGTACGTGCGCACCTTCGACGTGGTCAACTATAATGCCATGACCAAGGACAAGAAATCGCACGATTTCCAGATTTCTACCGACGGAAGCCGCGAAATCGTATATGGGCAGAGCGTTCACCGCGATGAATTCGGCATCTCAAAGGGCACATTCTGGAGCCCGAACGGAGAGAAGCTGGCATTCTACCGCATGGATCAGAGTATGGTGACCGACTATCCGCAGGTGGACATCCCGGAAATCGGATTCGACCATCCGGAGACTCAGAGCTGCATCGCCACTCCGGCACCAGACAAATATCCGATGGCAGGAGAGACCTCCCACAAGGTGACCGTAGGCGTATTCGACTGCCTCACCGGAAAGACCATCTATCTGAAAGCTGGCGACCCTACAGACCGCTACTTCACCAATATCGCATGGAGCCCGGACGGCAAGACCATCTATATGTTTGAGTTGAACCGCGACCAGAACGACTGCCGCCTGACTGCCTACAGCGCAGAGACGGGTGAGAAGACAGGCGAACTGTACCGCGAGACCGACGAGAAATACGTAGAGCCATGCCACCCTATCCAGTTCCTGCCTTGGGACAGCAGCAGCTTCATCATGCAGAGCCGCAAGGATGGCTACAACCACCTCTACCTCTGCACCCTGGGCAAGCACGGCAGCCGCATGGCAAGCAACACAGAGTCGCTCGAAATCAAGCAGCTGACAAGCGGCAAGTGGGAAGTGATGGACGTGCTCGGCTTCAATGTCAAGAACAAGAGCATCATCATCGCCAGCAACGAGTGCTCACCTATCCAGCGCAACATCTTCAGCGTGAATACCAAGACCGGCAAGCGAAAGATGATAGACGACTGCGGCAAGGGATGGCACAACGCTACGCTGAGCCAGAACGGAGAGTACATCTACGACAACTACTCCACACCGACCCTGCCTCGCAAGATAGCTATCGTAAATACTGCCAACGGCAAGCGCACGGCTTACTTCACAGCCGAAAACCCTTGGAAGGGATACAACGTGCCAGAGTACAGTTGCGGTTCCATCAAGGCCAACGACGGCAAGACAGACCTCTACTACCGCATGGTGAAGCCAGTGAACTTCGACCCTAACAAGAAGTATCCTACTATAATATATGTATATGGTGGTCCTCACGCCCACAATGTGGATGCCCGCTGGAACTACTCCAGCCGCGGATGGGAGACCTACATGGCAGAGAAGGGATACCTGCTCTTCATCCTCGACAATAGAGGCAGCGAGAACCGTGGCAAGGCTTTCGAGCAGGCTACATTCCGCCAGTTGGGACAGGTGGAGATGCAAGACCAGATGCAGGGCGTGGAATATCTGAAGACCCTGCCATACGTGGATGCCGACAGAATCGGAGTACACGGATGGAGCTTCGGCGGATTTATGACCATCTCGCTGATGACCCACTATCCAGACGTATTCAAGGTAGGCGTGGCAGGTGGCCCAGTCATCGACTGGCACTGGTACGAGGTAATGTATGGCGAGCGCTATATGGACACTCCTCAGACCAATCCAGAGGGCTACAAGAAGACCTCTCTGCTCTATCAGGCTAAGAATCTGAAAGGCAAGTTGCAGATCATCCAGGGCCTCAACGACGTAACAGTGGTGCCTCAGCATTGCCTCACCTTCCTGAAGGCCTGCATCGCAGCCGGCACTCAGCCAGACTTCTTCGTCTATCCAGGTGAGCCTCACAATATGCGCGGTCATCAGAGCACTCACCTGCATGAGCGCATCAGCAACTATTTCTTCGATTATCTCAAGTAAATACTTAGGAGTAAGCTCCCCCGAAAAAGAGGAGTTTACTCCTACATCAATAACAAACAATAACTTACAGCAAATGAAAATTTTATTGTTAGGAGGCGGTGGCCGTGAGCACGCCTTAGCATGGAAAATCGCTCAGAGCGAGAAAGTGGAGAAACTCTTTATCGCTCCAGGTAATGCCGGTACACAGAATGTCGGCGAGAACGTAGATATCAAGGCTGACGACTTCGAAGCACTCAAAAACTTCGCAGTAGAAAATGCTGTCGATATGGTAATCGTTGGTCCGGAAGACCCATTGGTAAAGGGTGTTTACGACGACTTCAAGAACGATCCTCGCACCCACAACATCCCAGTGATCGGACCATCCAAGGCAGGTGCCGTACTGGAAGGCAGCAAGGACTTCGCCAAGCAGTTTATGAAGCGCCACAACATCCCGACAGCACAATACGAAACCTTCGACGGCGAGCACGTAGAGGAAGGCTTGAAGTTCCTGGAGACCCTGAAGGCTCCTTACGTACTGAAGGCCGACGGTCTGTGCGCAGGCAAGGGCGTACTCATCCTCCCTACCCTCGAAGAGGCCAAGAAGGAGTTCAAGGAGATGCTCGGAGGTATGTTTGGCAATGCTTCTGCCCGCGTGGTAATCGAGGAATTCCTGAGCGGTATCGAGTGCTCAGTATTCGTACTTACCGATGGCAAGAACTACAAGATTCTGCCAGAAGCTAAGGACTACAAGCGCATCGGCGAGCACGATACCGGTCTGAACACAGGCGGTATGGGCAGCGTAACCCCAGTTCCTTTCGCTACCAAGGAGTGGATGCAGAAGGTGGAAGACCGCATCATCCGTCCTACCGTAGAGGGTCTGGCAGAGGAGAATATCGACTATAAGGGCTTCATCTTCTTCGGTCTGATCAATGTAGAGGGCGAGCCTATGGTCATCGAGTATAACTGCCGTATGGGCGACCCTGAGACCGAGAGCGTAATGCTCCGACTGAAGAGCGACATCGTGGACCTCTTTGAGGGAGTAGCAGAAGGCAACCTCGACCAGAGAGCCATCGAGTTTGACGAGCGTGCAGCAGTCTGCGTGATGCTCGTGAGCGGCGGCTATCCTGAGGCATACAAGAAGGGATACCCTATCGAAGGCATCGACCAGGTAGAAGGCTCTGTGGTATTCCATTCCGGTACAGCCATGAAAGACGGCCAGGTGGTAACCAACGGCGGTCGAGTAATCTGCGTAAGCAGCTATGGCAAGGACAAGGAGGAGGCTTTGAAGAAGAGCTTCGCAGAGGCTCAGAAGATCAAGTTCACCGACAAGTACTTCCGCTCTGATATCGGTCAGGATCTTTAAGATAATGTTGAATTAGAAATGTTGAATGTTGAATTGGGCATACGCCCTTGTGTAAACAGGCAATTCAACTTACAATCAGAAGCAAGGACAACTCCTGCCAAGTCAACATTCAACATTCAACATTCAACATTTAAAATTCAAAAGATAGATGTTAAGAAAGAAAAGATTACAAAACAAGATAGCGGCAAGCCGCTTCTCATTACCTGTCACTGCAACCCTTGCCGCTCTGGTTTGGGTTGCAGTAGGCTTTATAATGGATAACATCTGGGCACAGTTCGCCTTTACCATCATCTCTACCCTGCTCATGGTAGAGTTGAACAATCGCAATTCACTCATGCGCACCTATAGCCGCATGGTATCTTGCAGTTTTCTTATGCTCATCACCATGGCCAGCCTGCCCAATCCATCGATGAAAGCCAGCATCGTGACCATGTGCTTCATCGCCTTCACGCTGATCATCTGGAACAGTTATCAGGACCGGAAGGCAGCGGGATGGGCTTTCTATGCCTATTTCTGTATTGGTCTGGCTTCGCTGGTGTTCATACAGGTCATCTACTATCTGCCGATACTCTGGCTCTGCATGATATTCTTCTCCAACAGTTTCAGTGCCCGCACATTCTTAGCTTCGCTGATAGGAGTTATAGCTCCCTACTGGTTTGTATCCGGCTATTTCGCCTATACAGACAATCTTCAGGCACTTTCCGACCACTTTACGGCTATCATCGATTATCAGGAACTGTTCGATTACTCCCAGATCACCCTTCATCAGCTCATCAATTACGGTTTTATTATCATTCTGGGTCTTCTCGGAACCATTCATTTCATCCAATCAAGCTATGCTGACAAGATACGCACACGCATGATTTACGATTCATTCATCACGCTGAGCATTGTGACTTGGGTATTCATGATTCTTCAACCCCAGCACGAGAACGAACTTTGCGGCATCATGATAGCCAACACGGCTCCACTCATCGCCCATTTTATCACCTTTACCAAAGGAAAGATTACCAATATTGCTTTCATCGCCATTATCTTGATCACGGCGTTTATCACACTGTTCAACATCTTCGTGCCGCCTGTAGCATTGCTGCAATAAAGCAGAAAAGGATGAGCAAAAGATAAAAGAGCGATGTCAATTTCAGTAATGTCAGTTTTAAATGAGCATAATTGATAGAAAGAGCGATGTCAATTTCAGTAATGTCAGTTTTTAAAAGTAAATAAAGTGCATTTGATTATAGGATTATTAGTAGAATGGGGATATTGGGGAATGCTCTTGGCAGCATTTCTGGCAGGCAGTTTCTTTCCATTCAGCAGCGAGGCTGTAATGGCAGGCCTACAGGCAGCTGGACTCGAGCCTGTACCACTCATCATCTACGGAAGTATAGGAAATGTACTCGGATCTATGTTCAACTATGGATTCGGAAGGATGGGAAAGATGGAATGGATAGAAAAATATCTCCACGTGAAGAAAGAAAGTCTCGATAAAGCGGAGCGATTCATGGCAGGTCGCGGAGCATGGATGGGATTCTTCGCCTTTCTGCCGCTACTGGGAAGCGCCATCACGATCGTACTCGGGCTCACAAGAGCCAACCTCCCCATCTCTATCTTCAGCATAACTATCGGAAAAGTACTGAGATATGTGCTGCTTGTATATGGGCTGAGCTTTATCTTCTGAATAAAACGCTTCTGAGCAGAAGACAAATGATTCTATTAAAGAAATAAAGCAAAAGCGAATTATAAAAGAAGAACTGAAAGTCTAATCGAGTATAAAGGAGCGAAAGTCCAATCGAAAGAAATGACAGAAAGTCTTATTAAAAAAACTTTACAACATTAAAATTAAACAATAAGAGAAGATAAAATGAAAAGATTCCTACACCTTATTATATTAAGCAGCTGCATGATAACAGGATGCATCTGCATGCTGGCAAGCTGCAAGAATGGCAATAGCTACAACAATGGCAAGAAGGACTTAGATCCAAACAAGCCTACCGTAACTGTAACTATTGAACCATTCAGATATTTCGTGGAACAAATAGCCGGCGACGATGTGAATGTCAACGTGATGGTGCCTGCCGGAAGCAGTCCAGAAACTTACGAGCCTACCCCACAACAAATGGTTGACCTCTCACAGAGCGGATTCTATTTTAAAGTAGGACAGATAGGATTTGAAAAAACTTGGATGAAGAAACTCCAACAGAATGCACCCGACATGAAAGTGATAGACACATCCGCAGGTATCAGAATGCTCAAAACGCAGAGCGGAAATATAGATCCACACACCTGGATGAGCATCAAAAGTGCTGATATCATCACTTCCAACATCGCCAAAGCCCTGATGGAAAAATATCCAAAGAAGGCTGAGGAATACAAGAAAAGACTGAGGGATTTCAGAAAGAACAAATTGGATAAACTGCAGAACGAGATAGACAAGTACCAGTCCTCCATCAAGGGAGAGAAACAGAAAAGTTTCGTTATCTACCATCCTACCCTAACCTACTTCGCCAAGGAAAACGGACTGAAGCAGTATGCGATAGAAGAAGAAGGAAGGGAACCAAGCATTACGCAGTTGAAAGAACTCATACAGCGTGCCAAGAGCGAAGATATCAACCTCATCTTCGTACAAAAAGAATTCTCAAACCGAAATATCCAGGTATTTATTGATGCAACCCATTCGAAAGCCGTGGAAATCAATCCGCTAAGCTACGACTGGGAGGGACAGATGCTCCTGATCACAAAAGAAATAGCCCAATCGGGAAAGAAATAAGTGCTATTGTTAAAAAGGAAAATATGTCAAAACCAATCATTCAAATAGAACATGTATCTGCTGAATACGACGGAAAACAGGTGCTCAAGGATATCAATCTGACCGTCTATCAGGACGATTATCTTGGCATCATCGGTCCCAATGGCGGTGGCAAGACCACACTTATGCGCCTCATTTTGGGACTGAAGAAGCCAACCGAGGGAAGTATTCATTTCTGCAGCGAGGGGAAAGAAATATCAATGGGATATCTCCCACAATATAACGACTTAGACAAGCAATTTCCTATCTCTGTATATGAGGTAGTTCTCTCAGGACTGAGCAAGAGCCTCTTTGCCAGATATACCAAGCAACACCACCAACAAGTGGCAGAAACCCTGGAAAGAATGCAGATATCCGACTTAAAAGACAGGCACATAGGAGCTTTGAGCGGCGGACAACTCCAGCGCGTACTCCTGGCACGTGCCATCGTTTCCAAGCCAGATGTCGTCATTCTCGACGAGCCGAATACCTACATCGACCGCAGATTTCAAAAGCAGATGTACGAAATGCTGGAACAGATCAACAAGGAATGTGCCATCATCATCGTAAGTCACGACATAGCGGAGGTTCTCAATAATGTAAAACACGTGGCCTGCGTAAACCACAACCTGCACTATCATGACACGACAGATATGCCAAAAGAAAAACTGGAGGAACATTTCCCGAAGGTTTAGAAAGAATACTGATGATGCTCATTACTCTTTGCTACATACATTGTAGCATTGAGAGTTAGCAAAATTTAGGAGCAAAGGCTGGTAAAGGACAGAAAATGTATAATATAATCTAAAAAACGCAACTCGCCAACAATTATATCTTTTCTTTTTATTACCTTTGCAAAGTTATATAGAAATATAGTTATATACATAGAAAATAAAGTTATATAGAAATATAAAACATTAAAGTTTATAAACCATAATGAAACAGTACAGATTAGTGGACAATATCTTTGGATGGGTCGCATTTGTCATTGCGGCCTTCGTATATTGTTCCACAATTGAACCGACAGCCAGTTTTTGGGACTGTCCTGAGTTTATCACTACTGCTTACAAGCAAGAAATCGGTCACCCTCCTGGGGCACCATTCTTCATGCTTTTAGGCAATTTCTTCACACATTTCGCCAGCGATGCCACACAGGTAGCCAAGATGGTGAACACGATGAGCGCACTCCTGAGTGCCGTTTGTATCCTGTTCCTCTTCTGGACTATCACACATCTGGCACGCAAACTCATCATCAGCGACTGGAAAGAGATGACCACCAGCAAACTGATTGCCATCGAAGCTTCAGGTATGGTGGGCGCACTCATCTACACCTTCAGCGATACCTTCTGGTTTTCTGCAGTAGAGGGTGAGGTCTATGCGTTCTCATCAGCATTCACAGCTGTAGTATTCTGGCTGATACTGAAGTGGGAAGACCATGCCGACGAACCTCACAGCGATCGCTGGCTTGTACTCATCGCCTATATGACAGGTCTGAGTATCGGTGTGCACCTGCTCAACCTGCTCTGTATCCCGGCCATCGTACTCGTATATTATTATAAAAAGGTGCCACATGCCAATCTCAAAGGTTCGCTGCTCGCACTGATTCTCTCTTTTGCTGTAGTTGTAGCAGTACTCTATGGCGTAGTACCAGGTATCATCACTGTAGGCGGCTGGTTTGAGTTGTTCTTCGTCAACGTACTCGGTTGCCCATTCAATACAGGAGAAATCGTTTATATCATCTGCCTCGTGGCTGCCGTTATCTGGGGCATCTACGAAACATATAATGCAACAGACAAGAACGTAAAGCGACAGAACATCGCCTTCATTCTGGGCTTCGGCATGCTCGGAATCCCATTCTACGGATACGGCTGGAGCGCCGTAATCTGCGGTGTGATAGTAATGGCTATCCTCTGGTTTATACTGGGATACAAGCGCAAGCAAGAAGTAGCAACAGGTGTGGACGAGACAACGGGCATCACTAAGAAAAAGATGCAACTATTGCCTCTCGTTTCTGCACGCATTAAGAACACCGCTCTGCTCTGCATGCTGATGCTGATGATCGGCTATTCCAGCTATGCACTCATCGTAATCCGTTCTTCTGCCAACCCTCCTATGGATCAGAACTCTCCTGAGGATATCTTTACCTTAGGTAGCTATCTGAGCCGCGACCAGTATGGCGACCGTCCGCTATTCTACGGCCAGGCATACACATCGCAGGTGGCCCTCACGGTGGACGGCAACATGTGCAAACCTGAGATGAAGGAAGGCGCACCAGTATATCAGCGCAAAGAAAAAGCAACTGCAGACGAGAAGGACTCATACTTCATCGTAAGCCATAAGAATAAATACCAGTACGCTCAGAATATGTTCTTCCCTCGTATGTATGACGCAGCACATGCACAGGCTTACGAGGACTGGATGGGTGGCGTAGATGGCACAGAAGTGCCTTACGACAGATGCGGTGAAAACATCATGGTGAAGGTACCTTCACAGGTGGACAACATCCGCTTCTTCCTCTCCTACCAGTGCAACTTTATGTACTGGCGTTACTTCATGTGGAACTTCGCTGGTCGCCAGAACGACATTCAGGGCAACGGAGAACCTGAGCATGGAAACTGGATAACCGGTTTCTCATTCATCGACGACTCGCTCTATGGTGATCAGAGTAAACTTCCGGATGACCTGAAGAACAACAAGGGGCACAACGTATTCTACTGCATGCCTCTGATACTCGGTCTCATCGGCCTCTTCTGGCAAGCATGGTACACACGCAAGCGCAAGGTAATCAAGAACGGTAAGGAAGTAGAGGAAATCCTTCCTATCGGTATCCAGCAGTTCTGGGTAGTGTTCTTCCTGTTCTTCATGACTGGTCTTGCCATCGTCATCTACCTGAACCAGACCCCAATGCAGCCACGTGAGCGCGACTACGCATACGCAGGATCATTCTACGCATACGCCATCTGGTGTGGTCTGGGTGTACTCGCCATCATCGACCTCCTGAAAAAGAAGGCGAAGTTGAGTGGTACCGCCATCTCTGCCATCGTAGCCGTCATCACACTACTCGTGCCAATACAAATGGCTTCCCAGACATGGGATGACCACGACCGCAGCAACCGCTATACTTGCCGTGATTTCGGACAGAACTATCTGATGTCACTTCAGGAGAAGGGAAATCCTATCATCTTCACTAACGGAGATAACGATACCTTCCCACTCTGGTACAACCAGGAAGTAGAAGGCGTAGGTACTGATGCACGCGTTTGTAACCTGAGTTACTTGCAGACCGACTGGTACATCGACCAGATGAAGCGCCCTGCCTACGACTCTCCATCAGTGCCAATCACATGGCCAAGACTTGATTTCTGTTCAGGAACCAATGAGTACGTAACTGTAGAACCAGGAGCAAAACAGCAGATTCTCGAATTCTATAAGCAGAATCCAGAAGCAGCCAAGAAACAGTTTGGCGATGAACCGTTCGAACTGAAGAATGTGCTGAAATATTGGGTAAGAAGCAAGAATCCAGACCTGCACATTATTCCAACAGATACCCTCTACGTGACTATCGACAAGGAGGCTGTAAAGAAGAGTGGCATGATGATGGCTTCTGATACAATACCAGACAAGATGGTTATCTCACTCGCCGGAAAGACCGCACTCTACAAGGGCGACCTGATGATGCTGGAAATGATAGCTCAATGCAACTGGGTACGCCCTATCTACGTAGCACTGACTGTAGGTGAGGACAACTACATGAATCTGGGTGACAACTTCGTACAGGAGGGTCTCGTAAACCGTATTACTCCTTTCACCACCAACAAGCCAGGTGCAAAGAATTTCGATACCGAGAAGGCTTATCATAACATCATGACCCGTTTCAAGTTCGGCAATCTGAAACAGAAAGGACTCTACATTGACGAGACAACTATGCGTATGTGCTATACACACCGTCGCCTGCTCGCCCAGACAGCCCTCCAGTTGCTTTCAGAGCATAAGAACAAGAAGGCTATCGACATTCTGAAGAAAGCTGATGTTGAGATACCAGACTATAATGTGCCAATCGATTACATGAGTGGTGGTCTTGATATGGCTCGTGGATGGATTCTCGCTGGGCAGAAGCAGAAGGCAGCTGAATACGTAGGCAAGGTTTGGAAAACTGCCAGCCAGTATCTGAGCTACTATCTGTCACTCGATGCCAACCGTTTCGCGCAGGCACAGAACGACTGCATCCGTCAGATCATGATTATGCAGAGCACCTGCGAGGTAGCAAGCATGGTAGATCAGAAGACTGCCAAGAAGTATGAAGACCAACTCAACAAGCTCTATACTTTGTATCACGGCAGAGGAGGTCAGATGCCAAATGCAGGAAATTAAGAGAAACTTTTACAAGGAGAAACTTTCTAATAAAGAAAGCCATTAGGAAAATTCAACTGGGATTTTCATGGGAATCCTAAACAAGGTTTCCCCATAAAGAGAGTTATTAAAAGAATTCTCTTGGCAAGATTCCAGAAAATTTCCAGTAAATGTATCTCTATATATAGAATAACATGATAGGGCGGCTTTAAAACTGCCCTATCATGTTATACAGATAATTATAAAGGCCCTGTTCCAAAAACTGCAGGCATCAATCAAGTATTTTAACTCTATAAATTTACTAAAAGGCTCTAAACTCACAAGTAATAGAGCCTATTAGTTTTAAAAGACTCTAATTAAGAGGTTTCTCAAGGGAAAAGAGTCTATAAGCAAAAAGGCTCCCATCAAGAGGATTTCTTTAGAGCATAGAGCCAATAAGTTTTATCAATTCATAAAAATAGGAATCAAATGTTCATAGAGCAACCAGCAAAATGGCTCCGATGGCTTTATCCGAAGGCAATCTGGAGAATGGACAAAAAAGAACATTCCGTTTATCTGACCTTTGACGATGGTCCGATACCAGAATCCACACCCATCATTCTCGAAATTTTGAGGAAATACAATATGAAAGCAACTTTTTTCATGGTAGGAGAAAACGTACTGCGCCATCACGATTTGTACAATCAGATAGTAGAAGAAGGACACCAGGTGGGAAATCACACATTCAATCACATCGGAGCTTTCAAACACCGTGTCATCTCCTATGTGCTAAATACCAACAAAGCAAACGAATTGATTCACGCCCACTTGTTCAGACCTCCACATGGATGGATGAGACCAAGCGAATACTGGTGGCTACACCGCACCTACAAGGTAATCATGTGGGATCTGGTGACACGAGACTATTCTAAATGGCTCACAGCTGAAGATGTGGTAAACAATGTGAAAAGATATGCCAGAAATGGCAGCATTATCACCTTCCACGACTCACTGAAAAGTATAGAAAAACTGAAAACAGCCTTGCCTCAATCCATCGAATGGCTAAGAGAAGAAGGCTATGAATTTAAGACTTTTGAATAAGAAACAATGAAAAGAATAAATAGTTACAAGGCCGTAGCTTCTTTTGTGAGGGCTTTCTTCGAGGCGTACGCACGCGGTATCATCGACGCAACCGTAGGTGGAGATGACTTCAAGAAAAAGAATGATCCAAAAGAAATCAAACAGCTGATGCTCGACCACTATGGAGAGGTTAATCAATATTTCTTCGATGTTATGTTCTCTACACTTGTTCGTCTCAACTATAAGACTGCAGAGGAAGCTAACGAACGTATGAAGAAAAATTTCGAAGGAATGAAGGCAGCCGATCCCACCTTTGAGCCAAGCATGCTCGACTACCTACGTATCGCCTGCAAGAGTCCACAACTATACAAAGCAATGGAAAGTGAATATAAGCGCAATTTTACCTGGCTCTTACAAGGTAAATTCACTACTCTCGAAGAGCATGTGCGCGACTACACCCATGGCATCCTCATCAGCCTCGCTGACGAACCTATGGCCATCCATCTGTTGGTACGCATCATCGTAAAGGCATACGCAGCAGGATTGAAATGCGGTAGCAAGGAAGGCGAGCAACATCAACTCCACATGCCTACCCTGCATGGAATGCTTCTCAACAATGTGAACATTCTGCTCAATGAAACTCCGCTCACAAGCAGTACGGAAGACCCAGTAGCACTCTTCAAGGAAGCCTGCAAGAATGAAGAGGAGAACATCAACGTTCTCTTCAATACTTTGAACGATACAATGAAAGAACTGGCTTCTGAATAAAAAACTTATTTCACAACAGCTGATATGCATGTGCACATCAGCTGAAAGACAATCGCCCAACAGCTATTGTGCATGCGCACATCAACCGTTGGGTGATTAACTATATAAAATATCTTGAGAAAGTAAATACTATATTTCAATAAAGTAAATTATATTATCATTCTACTCCAGTTTCAGACAACATTTGCTGTTGTCTGTCTGTAAAAGTTGCAACGAAATCAACAGCATTGTCACTTGAAGTCTCAGAAGAAGCCATCAAATCGTCATCAGAACACGAGGTTAAAACGCTACAGAATGCAGTTAAAGAAGCAAGTACTGCAAACAAGACAAATTTAAATTTCTTTTTCATAATCACTTTAATTTTAAATTACTATTATTTAGTTGTTCAACATGTTCGAGTACTTGATTATACATCATCTCACTGATTCCTATTTTTTTTGCGTCATCTAATGATAAATCCAATAGATATTTACCAGATTGGTAACGTATAAGGTTATTCAACATCATACTTTTGTCGGTTTGAATCTTATAGATTGCCAAACTGTCCAAAACTACATAATGACTTTCTGTTGGTTCACTCTTCATTGTTTCGTCACCACAAATTGTATCAGTGCACGAGCAAATAAAAGAAATAGCACACACTGTTAAAATAAACATGTTCTTGCTCATATTACATAATTTTTTTATTCCAATTAAATAAGTTTGCATTAAACTGTCCTTCTACCGAATAAACCTTAGACATGCCCTCAATATGTTCATTTGACAATTTAAAATGCCCTACGCATTTCTGATTCTTTGGATTATAAGAAGTAAACACCAAGGTTCCAGATAAGGAATAGTTGCCATAACCTTCCTCTCCTGGTTCTTTATAATCCAAAAGCATCATAACACCATACGGTGATTGTATAGTCCCTTGACTTCGATGTTCTGCCATATAAGGTCTTAATTCATCCCCATAAAACATCCATTCTCGATCTAACTTGGAATCATAACTTATGTTATAGATTTTGTTCACTAAAGGAAAGGCTTCATTCTTATCAAAAGCAATTCCTCCATAAATGTAGAAACAGACTTTTGGGTCTTGACAGCTTACTAACCTAAACTGTAAGTATGCAATAGAATCACGCTCTATTTGGATCCGTTTTTTATTGTTGAATGGCATTATTAAGCCTTCAAACAAGTCTTTGTAAAGTGTTGTGACATCTTTACATGAAGCGCCGTTAATCGTAGCACCGCACAAAAAGATTTCCGAATCCCAGTTGATTTTCTTACAACTTACAAATAACATTTGGAATAGGATAAATGCAAAAATTATTTTTCTCATAATAAGTCTATTTTAAAGTCACCGTAAAAGGCAACAATTGTATTACTTTCTTTTGAGGATTCTTTAATGCGATAGTGTAAGTATATGTTTGTCCAACTTCCAAGTTGCTTACCACATAATCCAACTCCTCTTCAGGCAAGATGTTTTTGAGCATAATCTCCCCACCATCAACGATGATATTGTACTGATTAGAAAATGGGCTATAAACATCAGCCTCCATGGCTGTCCAATTAGCTCGTTGATACTCAGTTGGCAAACTAGTATCACGAGTCAAATATAACTTTCCTCTCTTATAAGAATAGGAAGATCCGTTTTCTTTATAGATATTCTTATTGCCATCAACTTTTATGTGATTGTTGGTTGGCAAGAATACATCATTTCCGGAAGCTTTTACTGACTGTACTACGCTTTCTCTTCCATTACTATCGCACACTTTGAAAAATACAACAGCATCTTTATTTTCTAATGGAATAAATATAGACGCACTGTTTGTTGTATTCCATTCGATAGACTTATCTGGAAACTTTACACCCCACTGAAATTGAACAATCTTGTTGACGGTCTCTAATTGATTTTGATATTCACCATCTATACAAGTAGCGTCAATCTTAAATCCACCAGGTTCATGCTTTGAAGATAGAATATATCGTGGAAGCCCAACGATTATAGTTTTACTATAACTTATATCGTCAGATTGAGCTAATATTTGAACAACTCCATTTTCTTTCACAGTTAAAATTCCTTGTTGATTTATTGTAGCGATTGATGCATCAGAATCATATACCACATTGACAGGTAGATGCATCGGAGCACGATTGGCATTTCCTTTTTTGCCAGATAAGCCGTTGTTACTGAAGGAAAGATAGACAGCACGTCTTGCCGCATTAATGCAGTTTACTCCTAGTAATAACATCGCTAGTAAAATAATAATCTTTTTCATTTTATAGGTATTTATGTTATTAATAAGTTTTGAATGTGCTGCAAATTTACAAAAAACAAAGTATATATGCAAGATAAAAAGTTTAACGTTAAACTTTTTATTTTATTGACAAACAAGAAGTTACATATTAATCTCAGCTACAAAGTTTACTTTTGGCTCATAAGTTTAACACAACGATTTGGTTGCCATAAAAAATATGATTTAGTAGATATGTGTAGGAAATTTAACACATAATATAACTTCAAACCAAATGTTTTGATTATCTTTGCAGTGAAATTAGCAAATATGAACAGATGCATATGAAAGTTCAATTAGTTCGTTTTATGAATTATTTTATGTTGGCACTTTTTCTGCTAACATTAGTTGGTTGTAACAAGCATTCTGATTTGGAATTTAAATTGGATACGGCTGAGCAACTTATGCAGAACAAGCCTGACTCTGCTTTGTACTTATTAAGTAATATTCCAGCGAGCAAAATAAAAGGGAAAAGATGCAAGGCTCGTTATGCTCTTTTGAAATCTATAGCATTGGACAAAAACTACATTGACACGACTTCCTTCGAAGTAATTCAACCCGCTATAGATTATTACTTAAATTATGGAAATGCTGACGAAAAATTACGCACATTATATTATCAAGGTCGTATTTTTCAAAACCAAGG
>ENA-ORMS01001262-ORMS01001262.1-human-gut-metagenome-genome-assembly--contig:-NODE-1262-length-21392-cov-3.587337_pt1 | contig 21392 bp, 23 predicted proteins | sample MGYA00242104_ERZ508997 | MGnify/ENA primary metagenome ERZ508997 (study PRJEB26280, sample SAMEA2338704) | human gut metagenome | biome: human gut; feature: human-associated habitat; material: faeces... | reverse complement strand
TTTATTATCTCTTTCGTAAATCCAATGCTTTTGAGTCGGACGGCTCGCTCCCAGTGCTTTGCTTTTACCGAAAAGCGCACCGGATCAAGGGTGTGGCCCAGCGCATAAAGTTGGCTCTCAAATTCTCTTGGGTTGGTTGCGAAAGACAGGCAGTATTCCACATCTTCACGCAGATAGTCCCGATGTGTTTTTCTGCCTGCTTTGTGAACCCAATATTCCTTTTTCTTGCCCTTGCTGTAAAACTCGCTGTTCTCCAAAACGGACAAGCCGTGTTCCCGGCAGATTTGGTCGGATACTTTCCGCAGCTCCTTGTGGTCGCCGATTTTATTCTGAAATTTGCTGCCGTCCTTGAAAGACACGGGATTCACCACAAAGTGGCAATGGATGTTGTCTGTGTTCAGGTGGACGGTGACGAGCACCTGATACTTACCTCCCCACATTCGCCGTGCAGTCTCCTTACCAATTTCAAAGGCCTGTTCCGGCGTGACCTCGCCCACCTTGAAGCTCTGGATGCCGTGGTAGCCGACCACCTTTCCCCGTAGCCCAAACCGTCGCTGGACGGCAATCATCTCGGCGTAGGCGTTCTGCTTGGAGCAGTTGATGCCGCCGACAAATACCTGACGGTCGGTCTTGTTGTCGTTCTCCACATACCGCAGGGCGGCGTACAGATCCTCATCCAGATATTCCGGTAGCGTGGTCTTGTCGGGATTGTCGGCGTAGTCCAGCGTCGCTTTCAGATTCCGATATACAGGCCAAAATCCGGTTACAGCCATACCGCATCACCCCTTTCCCGGCAGCAGAAATTCTGCGGTAATTTCTTTCAAGAGAGCACCAATCTCGGTATTCAATTTGTTGGATGTGCTTTTGTCCTCCAACTCACTGATTTTCTCAATCAAAGTAAAAAGAGCGTCGGGCGGAATGCCTCTCGGCTCGTACCCTAACGCTCTTTGCTTGACATATTCCGTTGTTGAAAGCCTGCATTTGCGGGCCTTGGCTTGAATTTTATCTTTCTCTTTTGCCGTGACACGCACAGCTATTCGTATATCTTTCATATACATTATTCCTTCTTTCATTCATTTTTTCGGGGGATTGGGGGCAGTAAGCCCCAAAGAGAAAAGCCGCCTTACCGGGCGGCTTCTGATTGGGACTTTGGCACACAAAGTCCCTGCTTGTTATACTGTGAGACGCACCCCGCAGGGCTTAAAGAAAAGCGGTTGTCAGATACCGTTATTTCAGCGTATCTCTGCGCAGCCCGATACCGAAAACCACTTTCTTATCCCTTGGGGGTATATCTTGCGTGGCATCAAAATGATGCCGCAAATTGTGGGTGTTTCCCGTCCTGATGCCAAAATCGCTCCATTTGGCATCATCCAAACATCTCCAAATCATTGAGGACGCTCTGTTTGTTTGCCACCTGTTCCTCCTCCGTCAATGTCGGCTGGACTGTTTGCGTCTGCGACGGCTGCGCTGACACAAAGGCAACATCCTGCAATTCCTCCCGGATAATGCTGCGGACTTCTTCAGCGGTCAGCGTACTGCTGTCATTGCTGTCAAAAGCCTTGCCGATAGCAGCAATAATGAATTTGTTGATAGAACCATACTGCTTTCGGTCGAGAGCTTGCAGTCGTTCAGCGATCGACCGCTGGCTTTCATCAGTGAGGTCAAAGCGAATGTTCAGCCGATAGATTTCACCGTTCATACCTTCCCCTCGGCCTTCAACTGTGCTTCCGCCAGATATTCGTACCCTTTTGCGGCGGCGCAGATGTCGTCAATGAATTTCACCCGTTCGGCATTGAATTTGCTGAAATTCTTCACAAGGCACCCGCCACCACCGGTGATATACAGCATCACTGTGCTGTCGTCGTAGCCATGCTCCCGAAGCCTGCGGAAAATGTTCCGCACATACTCAGCGGCGACGCCCTTGATGATTTTCAGATCGGCAGGCGCAATATTTGCCGTGCCGGTAATCAGCACCTCGTCAATAATGGCATCGTTGATCTCCCGGCTGGTTTTTCGCATAAACTGTTCCCGAATGCTTAGGGTGCACTGGTAAGTCCCGAATTTTTCGGTAAACATTTTGTCCTGCTGCGGCTTGCCGTTTATCATATACAGCACATTCATCGTTCCGTTGCCGATGTCAGCGATCAGGTTCACGCCTTTCAGAGTCGTTGCGAAACTTGCAATGGCGGCGTAGCCCTGCGGGTAGATGCGCACATCGTCGATATAGATGTGGTAAGCAGTCTTTTTGTAGGTGAAATCCACTTCCGTGTTTTTCATCAGATACTCCCGGAACGCCGTCTTTTGCCCGCTTGTCCAAGTCAGTGGAAGACCGGCGGCAACCACAATGTGCGCCTCGGTGAGGTTTTCCGTCTTCAGTTCTTTGGCAATGGCCGCAAGGGTGAGGATATAATAGTCCTCGTCGTTCACCTTTTCGGCAATAAACTCCTTGTGTCCCTCGCCGATGAGATAATATTTGCCGTTGTAGGTCAGCATATCGCCGGTGAACAGAGGTTCTACATCAAAGCTGAGCACGCCGGACGGGAAACAGTGATTTGCGGTTTTCATATTGCCGTAACCGTGGTCGATGCCGATGATTTTTGTGTTGTTCATTGTTTTCATAGTAGTTCCTTTCTGCTGCGGTGCAGCCTTCAAATTTTTTAGATAACTTTTTTGGGGCAGTTATCCCATCCCGTTTTGCCGTAAGATTTCCGCATACAGTTCCTTTTCGGCCGGTAGCACTGCCCTCAAAAAATAGTTGCAGTAGATGCCATACCGGGAAATGAGCTGCACACATTTTGCTTCTTCGCCATCGTCCAGCAGCAGGCAATTTCCTTTGCGGCAGTTACAGCAAGTCCTGCGCACAAGGGCGTAGATTTTCGTCCGCTGCTTTGGTGTGATTTTCAGTACCATCGCTTTCGCCCCCTTTCCGTTTTCGGACAGCAAAAAAGCCGTCGGGGATGACCCCAGCGGCTTGGTGACTGCCTTCTATGTATTTAATGGGGGAAACAGCGAAAAAAGGCAAGGAATAAGCAACACGAAAAAAACAATAACCGCAACATTGTGAAAAGCATTGAAACAAGTGCTGTTTTCTGATATAATAATCAAAACAAACTGTTTTGTTTTATGGGCTGTAACAAAAATATTTCAACTTTTTTTGCGTCAAAACAGTGAGTACGGAAAACGGGACACTTCCCGTGATAGAATAAATCGGAGGGCTGAAAATGAGTGGTGGCTTAGGCTATTTGACCGCCGTTTACCGGGACGGACGGGTATATATCGGCAGCAAAAGCTATGCGGCAGGCATCTTTGCGGCACATCTGCTGAACCGGTATTACAGGAATGATACCGCTGCAAGAATTGCCGTGTTCCGGCAAAGCAACTGGAATGTGCAGGAGCAGCTTGCCGCCGGATATTTAAGTAGTGTCGATTTTGTGAATGCCGGAGAGGAAATACAGAATATATTGCTGACATTACCGAAGTTGAAGCCGTTTGATACCTTAGACACCGTTTCTGAGAAGCAGCGCATTTCAGAGATGTTTACGGAAGAAAATGCCGAGCTGCTGTCAGACTATTTTATCCGCCGAGGAAAGGCGGCACAGACAGACGGCGGTGCAAGGGCGCTCGGTATTCTTCCGAAGGAATACGACAAGGTGCTCTTCAAAAAATGTGAAACGCTGTGCGCAACAGTTTTGCGAACCCTCCGCTTTTATGATGCTATCCCTGAGGATATGCGCAAGGCTTTCGAACAGCTCAAGAAATTCGTTTCCCGTGTGGATGAAGCCGACCGCTTTGATGAACGCCACCTGCTGCCCATTGCAACGGAGGTATTCGGATCAAGTCTGTTTCCGCTGCACACCGAATATCTTGCTCTCCCGAAACGGCGAAACAGTCATATTCTCGTCACCGCCCGAAGAATGGCCTTTGAGAGCTACTACAGCTTTGTGCTGACGGATTTCTTCGAGGGGCTGCACCACGGGCATTATCCGAGGCAGTGCGAAATTTGCGGGCAGTATTTTCTGATGCAAAGCGCACGGCGGCAGAAGTATTGTTCCTACGGCACAGCACCGGAGTTATACAATGGCAAGAAAATCTCCTGCCGTCGGTACGCCATCGTTCAGGGCAAGGCAGAGCGGGCGAAGGATAATCCCCTCAAAGCTGCCTATGAAAGACGCCGCGCCGCCATCCGCTCCGAAAAGAGTCGGGGGACGATTTCGGCGGAATTTGCAGCAGCGGCGCAGACCATGGCGAAGCGGCGCTTGGAGCAGGCAGAGGAGGACGATGCCTACGCCAAAGCAAATTATTATGCGGATTTGGAGCGTGCCAAGCTGTACGCTGACACGGGCAAAAGAATGAAATGACAGGAGGTGCATCCGGTGTCCAAAGAACAGAATGAAGTTTTAGAGCAACAGCGGTATCTTTTGGAGCGCCGGATGTACCGCCTTGATCCTGCGCCGCCCAAGCTGCCGCCGCAGGAATATATCGAGCTATACCTTGCTGAAAAGGGGGACAAGTATCTGTTGTGGTATCTGCACGACCGGGAGCCGATGCTGAACAAGCTGGCGCAGGATGCCTGCCAGCGTTACGGCCTACCGGAGCACTTTGTGGACATCAAGCAGGCAGCGGTGTGCGGGATTCTAACCGCCTTACAAAAGTACGATCCGTCCATAGGCACACCCTTCGCGGTCTATCAGAGGCAGTATATTACAGATAGTATCGAGGACTACATCCGCACGGCACAGAGCGGTGTCATCACCATGACGACGGACACCTATCCCGTCCTGCGGCGCATTATGGCAATCTACCATCAGGCGGCGATGATTGCAGCGATGATAGTGTACAGAGAATTGCAGATGAAGTTGCTATGGACGCAAAGAGCGTCCGAAAGTACATTGCAATAGGTACACTGAACGAACGCCGAGTAGATTTTTATAGGCAATACGATGAGAACGGCGAGGAAACGGGTGAGGATGTGACGGTGGACACCACCTCCCAGCCGAACAAGCTGTACTTTCGATCTGTACTGTATAACGCACTTTACGAAGCCTTCGACCGTCTCACCTACCGGGAGCAGCGTACCGTTGCCAAGCATCTGGGCTTCTGCGACACCTGCTGGTCGACCCAAAAGGCGGTGCTGATAAATGGCGAGGTCGAGTACAGGCCCATAAAGCCCATGCCCTTTGAAGAAATCTCTCACTCCGCCAGCCGCAGGTCCGATAAGGCTTCCGAGCGGACATACAAGAACGCTTTAAAGAAAATGCGGAAAGCTCTTTGTGTTAAATAGACCCGACGAAAAGACCGTTGGTATATGGTTTTGCAATGCAGGAAAGACAAAAGTATAGCTGAAATCTGTTGCCGAATGCCTTAACCATATCTTAACCAAACCTATGCTATAATCATTACCGTTATAAGGAGCTTCAGAAATGAAAAAGAAAAGCATTTTGAGAAATATAATCATAACGCTGCTTGCGTTGGTTGCCGCCTGCGTAATAAGCTTTATTTTTCAGCGGCTTGAGGTGCAAGAACACATAACAACGATTTTTGTTTTTTCTGTCTTTATTGTTTCTCTTTTTACTGATGGATATTTCTACGGCATCTTTTCATCTGTCGTAGGCACAGTTGCCATTAACTTTGTGTTCACCTATCCGTTTTTGGAGTTTGACTTTATAACTCCCGTCAATGTGATCTCGGCGATTATTATGCTGGCTATTGCTGTCATTACCGGAATGCTGACGACAAAAATCAAAACCTATGAAGAGGCAAAAGCGGAAAGTGAAAGGGAAAAAACACGCGCGAATCTGCTTCGTGCCGTTTCCCACGACTTGCGTACACCGCTGACCTCCATCTATAGCGCAAGCTCTCTTCTTCGGGACGAGAAAGAAACTTTGACAGAGGAACAAAAAGAAACAATGCTGTCGAACATTCAAGAGGATTCCGAATGGCTTATCCGGATGGTGGAAAATCTTCTGTCAGTTACCCGAATCGATAACGAGACGATGAAGATCAACAAGACTACGACGATATTGGACGAATTGATCGATTCCTCTGTTGCTAAATTTTATCAGCGCCATCCGGAACAAAAAGTCGAGGTGACTGTGCCGGATGATATTGTGATCATCGATGTTGACCCGATTTTAATCGAACAGGTTATCCTCAACCTTTTGGAAAACTCCGTGTATCACGCAAAGGGCATGACGGTACTTTTGCTTAAGGCCTTTACTTTGGCGGATCAGGTTGTGTTTGAGGTTGCAGATAACGGCTGCGGAATAGAAGAAAGCAGGTTAAAAACTCTTTTTTCGGAATGCTATGAGGTGCAGCAGGATATGACACAAGGCTCTCGTCGCTATGCCGGGATCGGATTATCTGTTTGCTCAACGATCGTCAGAGCGCATGGCGGAACGATTACGGCAGAAAATCGAAAAAACGGCGGCGCATTATTCCGTTTTACGATCGGGAAGGAAGAAATCAGTCATGACCAATAATAAGTATAAGGTGTTGCTGATAGAGGATGATGAGAACCTTCGGTCGGTTATGGCGACTATGTTGGGCGCAGCCGGATACCAGGTGATTCTTGCCGAAACCTGTAATCTTGCAATTACATTATTTGCTTCTCATTTGCCGGATGTTTCGATACTTGATCTTGGGCTTCCGGATATGAACGGAATGCGATTTCTTGAATTTGTGAGGAAGAGTTCGCTATCCCCGATAATTGTTTTATCTGCACGAAACAATGACACCGATAAGGTCCTCGCATTGGATGCCGGCGCAAATGATTATGTTACAAAACCTTTCAGCTCGGCTGAACTGCTTGCACGGATTCGCATGGTATTACGAAATTATCAGCATCGTGCCGACAGCGGAAAACTGCCGATCGGCACATTCCGGACAAAAGATCTGCTGATCCAGTACGATGCAAGACAAGTGTTCGTTCACGGGCAAGAGGTCGGTCTCTCCCAAACGGAGTATAACATTGTGGCGTTTCTTTCCGAGCACTGTGGGAAGATGATGACGTATTCTGCAATCATCAAGGAAATTTGGGGGTATCCCGACGAGGGCAGCACAAAAAGGCTACAGGTCAATATGGCCAATATACGAAGAAAATTCGGCGTAAAACCGGGAGAAGCTTGGTGTATTTCCAATGAACTCGGTGTCGGTTACCGAATGAATGGAGATAACGAGGAATGAAAAAGCTCCTTCAAGCACAATCGCCGGCGCGTCTTATTTCATTAGGATTTGCCGCCGTAATTTTAATCGGATCGGTACTTTTGATTCTTCCGTGCAGTGTGCGGGAGGGTGTTGAATTAAAATATATCGATTCTCTGTATACTTCGACAAGCGCAGTTTGCGTAACGGGGCTGATAGCTGTTGATGCAGGAGATACCTTTACTCCGATCGGACAATTTTTCCTCACTCTGCTGATACAGATCGGAGGACTTGGCGTTACATCCATCGGTGCCGGCGTCATTTTGGCTATGGGCAGGAAGCTGGATCTGAAAGGCCGACGCTTGATACGAGAGGCATCCAATCTCGATTCCAATAAAGGTATCGTCCGTTTTATAAAAAGCGTATTGCTTACGACATTCATCATTGAATTTACCGGAGCAGTATTAAGCTTTTTTGTTTTCATTCAAGATTATCCACTCCAAAAGGCAATCGGAATCAGTTTGTTTCACTCCGTGGCGGCCTTTAACAATTCCGGCTTTGACATACTCGGGAATCTTCAAAATCTGATTCCTTACCAGAACAACATTATGTTGAATCTGGTCACCTGCGGCTTGATTTTTTTCGGAGGAATAGGCTTCCTTGTCATCCGGGAGATGTGGCAGTACAGGCTGAGTTTCAGAAAGTACTCCATGCATGCTAAAGTCGTGTTATCGGTAAGCGGTGTGCTGATAATTGTCGGAACCCTTCTTCTCAAACTGACCGAGGATGTAACATGGCTCGGTGCTTTCTTTCACAGTGTCTCGGCAAGAACAGCAGGCTTTTCAACCTACCCGTTGGGAACCTTTTCAAATGCAGGACTTTTGGTATTGACCGCCTTAATGTTTATCGGCGCTTCTCCCGGTTCTACCGGAGGCGGTATTAAGACCAGTACTCTTTTTGTTTTAATACAAGGCATTAAATCGGCGGCAACCAACAGATCCGAGAAAGCCTTTCATAATGCCATCCCAAAGGACGCCTTTCGAAAAGCGTCTGTTATAACATTGTTGGCGGTAGCACTTGTATCGGCAGGCACATGGCTTATGGCCATACTGGAGCCGGGAATTTCGTTAATGGATGCACTTTTTGAGGTCACAAGTGCCTTTGGAACAGTTGGACTCTCAACCGGCATCACAACCGATCTGGGTGTCGGAGCGAAACTGCTGTCGATTTCTATTATGTACATAGGCAGACTCGGACCTTTGACTGTGGCGTCACTCTGGTATTTCAGCAGAGGCGAACACATCAGTTTCCCAGAGGGAAATATTTCTATCGGATGAAGGAGAATCGGTATGTTTGGGAATAAACCCGATAAAAAAACGACTTACGGTATAGTTGGGCTTGGACGATTCGGTTTCGCACTTGCAAATGAATTGGCTGCGTCCGGTGCGGAATTGATCGTTTTGGATCGAAATGAGGATAAGGTCAGTGAGATGAGAGAAGTGACCGAAAATGCTTATGTCGTGAAATGCTTAGATAAAAAGACACTGGAAGAATCGGGAATACAGAACTGTGATGTTGCCGTGGTCTGCATCGGAGAACAAATGGACACCTCCATTCTGACTACCCTGAATCTGGTTTCTTTGGGAATACCAAAGGTGCTGGCGAAAGCCACAAGCATTGAGCACGGCATTATTTTGGAAAAACTCGGCGCAGAGGTTGTCTATCCGGAGCGGGATATGGCGATTCGTTTAGCAACACGTTTGGGAACGGCAAAAGAGCTTGATATTATTCAGTTGAGTGAACAGATCAACATCTCCAAAATGCAGGTGCCGGAACAGCTGGTTGGGAAAAGTGTTGCCTGTGCAAATCTGCGGGGGAAGTTCGGATTGAATATTATTGCCATAGAAAGTGCCGGACGGGTAATAGATAGTATACAACCGGATTACCTGTTTGGCTCAGGGGATACGCTGTATCTTTCCGGCAGTAAAGACGGATTGTTGAAAATCGGTCAATGGGTCTCGTGAGGGCAACTCCATTCCGCAGGAATTAGGATTCCGAAATTAAGAACGGAAAGTCGGGGAATAACAATGGGATTACCGGAATTTTGGGAGCAAATGTGCCACAGCCCGATGCTGATGGTATCAACGGTTTTAACACTGGGCGTTATTCTTGTCAATGGCTGGACTGATGCACCAAACGCCATCGCCACATGTGTTTCGACAAGGGCCATCAGTGCTCGAAAAGCTATCGTTATGGCGGCGGTGTTTAATTTTCTTGGCGTTCTTGTTATGACCGCCGTGAATGCCTCGGTTGCCATGACGATCTATAATATGGTGGATTTCGGAGGAAATGCGCACATCTCACTTGTCGCTCTCTGCGCTGCTATGGCAGCTATCGTGATATGGGCAACCGCTGCGTGGTACTTTGGCATACCTACAAGTGAAAGCCATGCGTTGATCGCCGGTATTTCCGGTGCAGCCGTAGCTATTCAAAATAGCTTTTCCGGTATTAACGGCGTTGAGTGGATGAAGGTAATCTATGGGATACTGTTGTCTACGGTATTGGGCTTTGCCTTTGGCTTTGCTGTATCAAAACTAACGCTCCTCTGCGCTCGGCATTGCAACAGGATCCGAGCAAATCGATTCTTTTCCGGAGCACAAGTTGCCGGCGGCGCAGCCATGGCATTTATGCACGGTGCACAGGACGGACAAAAATTCATGGCGATCTTTCTCCTCGGCGCAGCTTTTTCCGGCGGACATTCCGATATATCGAATTTTACGGTTCCGGTGTGGTTGATGGTACTTTGTTCTGCCGTTATGGGTCTCGGAACCTCTATCGGTGGCTATCGGATCATTAAATCGGTCGGAATGGACATGGTGAAGCTCAAACCGTATCAAGGCTTTTCTGCGGACTTGGCAGCCACCCTTTGCCTGCTGTTTTCTTCACTTGCCGGGATCCCTGTCAGTACAACGCATACAAAGACAACCGCCATCATGGGGGTAGGAGCTGCGAGAAGAATGGGCAATGTGAATTGGAAAATCGTCAAAGAACTGGTCTTGACATGGGTGTTTACATTTCCGGGATGTGGATTGTTGGGCTTTATTATGGCAAAGCTCTTTTTGCATATGTTTGCATAAGAAAAGGAGAATGAAAGATGGCGAAAAAACGCAACGATTATTTTGAAATGATCAAACATCAGGTTTCTTACAGCGTGAAGGCCTCCAATTTATTGGAGGAAATTTTATGCAAATATGATGCGGAGAGCATCAATGCCTATCGAGGCCAAATGCACCGGATCGAGCACGAAGCGGATGTTGTTCACCACGATATCTTAAATAAGCTGTCTGTTGAATTTATAACACCTATAGATCAGGAGGATATTCTTCGGCTGGTCCAGATCATTGACGACATAACAGACGCTATCGATGAAGTAATACTGGACGCTTATATGTATCACATTGATGCGATTCCTGAGAATACGGCGGAGCTTTCCCGAATTGTCAACAGGTGTGTTAAGGCGTTGCAGGAAGCAGCAGACGAATTAAAGAACTTTAAGAAACCGGATTCTTTAAGAGCCTTGCTTGTAAAGGTCAATGATATAGAAATTGAGGCTGACAATGTTTATACCGATGCCATATACAGGCTGTTCCGCTCCTCGTCGGATGTTAAAGCATTGTTGGGAGCAAAGGCTATATACGAAAGTCTTGAACATTGCTGTGACTTGTGTGAGCACGCCGCTGATGTGATCGAACAGGTTATCATTAAAAATTCATAATAAGACGAAGGAGAAAACAAGTATGAATTTGGACTCAGACCCGGACCCTGACCCTGACCGAGATATTTTCCGTATGATTCGTAATAGATACCTGGAATAATGTGAGAGGCGTTTTGTAAACACTGTTAGCGAACACCAACTATTAATAAGGAGTATCTATATATGAACAATTCCATTGTATCTTTACTGCTGATACAGATTATTCTGATTGCATTAAATGCCGTGTTTGCCAGTGCAGAGCTGGCCGTATTGTCTGTAAACGAATCGAAGATCAATCGTCTTGCCGAGCGTGGAAGCAAAAAAGCGAGGCGATTGAGAAAGCTCTTAAAAGAACCCGCTAAATTTCTGTCTACGATTCAAATCGCCATTACGCTGTCAGGCTTTCTGGGCAGCGCATTTGCGGCTGACGGTTTTTCGGATCCGCTTGTTGATTGGCTTGTCGGCTTAGGGGCTACTTTGTCCCGAAACACCTTGGATACCCTATCCGTAATTTTTATTACACTTGTCCTATCTTACTTTACACTGATTTTCGGCGAATTGGTTCCCAAGAGAATTGCCATGAAAAAATCCGAAGCGCTGGCCCTCAAGGTGTCCGGTATTGTCAGTGGGATCTCGGTTTTGTTTAAACCGATCGTGTGGCTCTTGTCCGTTTCAACAAATGCCGTGCTAAGGATGCTCGGTATCGATCCTAACGAAACGGAAGAACAAATTTGTGAAGAAGATATACGCATGATGGTCGAAACAGGCGGTGAAACCGGAGCCATCGATAAAGATGAACAGATTTTCATACAGAATGTATTCGAGTTTGATGATCTGTCGGTCGGGGAGATCCTTACACATCGCACTGATTTGACAATGCTTTGGTTGGAGGATACCGATGAAACTTGGGAGAAGGTCATATGCAGCAGTAGTTTTTCACGATATCCCGTTTGTGACGGTTCTCCCGACAGAGTTGTGGGTGTGCTGAATGCGAAGGTTTATTTAAGAGAAAAGGACAAAAGCCGGGATAACATTATGTGCTCGGCATTAGAACCGGCGTACTTTGTGCCGGAAACAGTGAAGGCTGATGTCCTGTTTCGAAATATGAAACAGACGCATAATACATTTGCTGTTGTCTTGGATGAATACGGTGGTCTGACAGGCGTTGTCACAATACAGGATCTGATTGAAAAACTTGTCGGGGCGCTTCAGGAAAAACCTTCAATTTCGGAAACGGCAGAACCTCAAATCAAGCAAATAGATTGCAACACATGGGAAATCAGCGGCAATGCTGAGCTTGACGAAATAGAGAGGGCGATAGGTGTTTCTTTTGACACAGAATATATCAACACCTTTACCGGGTACATATTTGACCGCTTGCAGGGAATACCGGATGACGGGAAAACAAATATAGAGCTTAAACTTGATAATATATCGGTGACAATAAAAGAGATCCAGGATCATCAAGTTGTACTTGCAGAAATAAAAAGGATCGATCACTCTACTGAGAAGGAGACGCAGAAATGACGGATTATTATAAATCATCCGCCGAGGAAACGCTGCGGGAGCTGCAAACCAGCCCACCGAATGCGCTTTGGTGAATTTCGCCTGTGACGCCGGTTTGAAAAAGCAGGAGATGGAAGCGCGGCTGCCGCGCGTGGGCGAGGCTCCCTTTGATTCCGGGCGGAAAATGATGTCCACCATCCACCGCGCCGAGAAAGGATTCGTGCAGTATACCAAAGGCGCGCCCGACATCGTGATCGCTCATTGCGCAAGTTATTTGGAAAACGGGAAAGTCCTTCCCATGACCGATAAAAAACGGCAGGAGCTCTTAACAGCCAATAAAAACATGGCCGACCGGGCACTGCGCGTTTTGGCTGTCGCCCGGCGGGACTGGGAAGGAAAACCGACGGGAAACCCCCCGGAGGTTCTGGAGCAAAAGCTCCCCTTCCTCGGCCTTACAGGGATGATCGACCCGGTGCGCCCGGAAGTCAAGGCCGCCATCGAAGAATGCCGCCAAGCGGGGATCCGCGCCGTGATGATCACAGGCGACCATAAAGATACCGCCGTCGCCATCGCCAAGGAATTGGGTATCCTTGCAGATGCCTCCCAGGCAATCACCGGCACCGAGCTGGACTCGCTTTCCGACGAGCAGCTTTTGCAAAAGGTACGGGAAACGAGCGTTTACGCCCGGGTGCAGCCCGAGCATAAAACCCGGATCGTAAACGCCTGGAAATCCCTCGGCGCCGTGACCGCCATGACGGGCGATGGTGTCAACGATGCGCCTTCCATAAAATCCGCCGATATCGGAATCGGAATGGGAATTACGGGAACCGACGTCACAAAGAATGTTGCCGATATGGTTTTGGCGGACGATAATTTTGCCACGATCGTCCTCGCCGTCAAGGAAGGCCGCCGCATCTATGAGAATATTCGAAAGGCCATCCAGTTTCTGCTCGCTTCCAATATGAGCGAGGTTTTGGGCGTTTTCGCCGCAGCAATGCTGGGCTTTACCCTGTTGAATCCTGTGCATCTTCTGTTTATCAATTTGATCACGGATTGCTTCCCCGCGCTGGCGCTCGGGATGGAAAAAGCCGAGGCGAACAGTATGCGCTGCCCACCCCGGAGCGCCAAAGAGGAATTTTTCTCCGGCGGTCTGCTTGTGGATATTCTCTATCAGGGGATTTTGGTCAGCGCGTTAACGATCATCTCCTATCTCATCGGCCATTTCTTTGAAAGCGGGGTCTTCTCGCTGCCCGTAGGCTCGTCCCGGCATGGGATGACAATGGCGTTTCTGACTATGTCCATGTGCGAGATATTCCATTCCTTCAACCTCCGTTCGCAAAGAAAATCCGTTTTCAGCCTGCGGGGGCAGAACAAGGTTTTGTGGGCCGCCATGATCGGCTCGCTGATCCTGACGACCGCTTTGCTCGAGATCCCGTTTTTGGCTAATGCTTTCGGCTTCACCCCGGTCGGCTGGACGGAATACGGGATCGCCCTCGGCTTGGCCTTTTTGGTGATTCCCATTGTGGAGGTTGTTAAGTTCATACAGAGAAGACACGCAGGTCAAGCAATCTAAGGAGATTCAAAACTATCTTTAACCTTTTTACAGAAGCAACCCGCAACGGATCGACCGATCGTTGCGGGTTGCCTTCAATACGCGTATATGAGATCATTGTTTACGATTTCTGTAACTCGATTTCTTATGTTGTTCATTTTTCTTACCCATTCTGTCTGATCAATAGCCTTCATCTGTTCTGTGATATCCTCTGATGCTGCCATCTGCTTTGTAAGCCGTTCAAACATTTCCTCTGCCTGCCTATCAATATCCGAAAGATAGTTGTTCAGCTTACCGCTTGTTAGCAGATTGGCATAGTGTACTTTGCGGTGATTTTTCAGATAGCGAAGATGTCGCTGTCCCCACATCCCGATTGGCTTCTGTTCTTCCTCCGGCTCATTATCTCCGGCGAGGAGGTAATAATCACCTACCAACTCATATTTCAGCCCTGTGCGTTCATCTGTAATGTACTTTTCCATATTCAAGCCCTCTGTTCTTTAACCTTGTTTTTTTGATTTTAGCGTTTGCCACTTTAACAAGCACCTCATCCACGGTATCGGTGTATCTGTCCTCCGATATAAGCCGATTGCGGAGCTTGTTTAAGCACTCAATCATAAGCCGCCATTCCTCCTTTGTAAGCACAAGGTAATACTTTTGCTTCATCAGTTAGACCTCCTTTGATTTCTGCTCTTATAGTAACGGAGAACACAGAAATAATCAAATGTGCGGAGAAGGAAGGGTGCCAAATGATTTTCGCTTGGTATCCTTGATTTTTCTCGGAAAGTAATAGGATTGTATAAGAGAAACAAAGGATTTAAGGACTTTTTGCAAGGAATCCGGCCAGCGAATTTTGGCATTTTTCATTTCATAAATCTGAAAAGGTACCGTTCCAACTCCCCATATAATATAATCACCGAGAAATGCTTTTTGCTTCTCTCGGTGATTTTATTTGCCTTTGCTACGCCTGATAAACTGTTTTGTTCAATACTTCGTTATCAGTCCGTAGCATTATACGGAGCGCTTCTCTTTAACTCCAATTTCTCCGCAATAACATTTAACAGCGTGCTCTTGCCGCTTCCATTGTCGCCGTAAAAAATTGTAATGTCGTCGAAATAAAATTCGGGCAGCTCCCGATCCTTGAAAAGCAAAAAGGGATATTTGGAATCATAGCATGTCTTTTTAGCCTTTGAATTGCACAGGAAAAAATGATCTTCCTGGCTTGCCGTCGGCAATGCAAAGCTCTGCAGATAGACCATGCCGTCACCTCTTTTCTGTATTTCTTGTACCGCAAAACCGAGGATGGTGAAGGAGGAGAGGAAGCAGAAGTCTTGCGGCCTTGAAAAAGCGTGCCCTTCTGCTCTTTACAAGAGCTTTTGCCCGTTCCGGGCAGGTCGCTTCCTATTCATTTCCGTGCCCATCAACAATCGCACTTTTTCCCATGGGGTCTCCCCTCTTGTTCTGATTGGCTTTTGGCGAATATCGTTTTTGTTCCGGGCATCGTCCTCGATCTGTGGCTTAATTGTAACATATAGAGCTTTATTTTGCAATATATCCCTTAAAATATTCTAAAAGTTTTTACGATTTTTCTCCGCTCCGTTCAACTTCTCAATTTCGGATAAATTTTCGGAGATTCAAAAACACCTTTCGTACGGTGTCTGCGCCGATTTCCCGATGCTGCACCTATCGTTTGTCCGATTCCGTGCAGTCGATCGAAATCGGCAAAAAACGAAGAAAACCCGAGAAAATCTCGGGTTTTTCGTCCGGCATCTTTTAAGGCCGGAAGACCTGGCTGTTATGGTCTAAAAAGACGCAATTCTCGGCAAGCCGGAGGTGCCGATTTGAAATCCGACTCTCACAGGGCAGGTATCCTGCTGTTTTCGATTCCGTTACTCTGCTTTTTCATTCACCGCAATCCAAATCTCACACTGATAATTCGGGTCGGAAGTGTCCTCGGACGAATAAACCTCAAACTCTACATTCTCGGCATATTCGTACTGTGTGCTTTGCGGGAAAAACTCCGTTACAATTCTGTGATATGGCAGTGAATGTGTTGAGAAGCATCTCGTCGCCAAGCGATAATGTGTAGATGCCTTCCTTTTCGAACTGTACCGCTATGCCGAGAATCTTCAAACGCCTGACAATCTCCAATGCCTCCATCGTGTTTCGAGCGAATCGTGAGATCGATTTCGTAATGATCAAATCGATCTGCTCCTGCTCACACATTTTGAGCATTCGCTGAAACTCGGGACGCTTGGCTGCGGAAGTGCCCGTGATACCTTCGTCTGCGAAGATCTCAACCAGTTGCCAGCCGGGATTCCGTTTGATTAGGTCTGTGTATACACGGATCTGCCTTGCGTAAGAGTTGAGCTGATCAGCCGTACTACGGGACACTCGACAGTATGCACAGACTTTTTTCTTTTCGACCTCGCTTCTTGTCGTAGGATCGATTCGTGTGACTCTTGCCATTCAGCTCATCTCCTTTCCGTCGCTTTTCTCAAGCAAACATTATACGCAAAGATTCCGCAAAGTCCAGACCGAAAGCCGAATCAATTGATAACTCTCAGAAAACAATTCACGGAATTCGTTAAATTGCGTTTTACGGGGTGCTTTTTGATTTTTTGATAGAAATATCCTCGTTAACTTGACTTTATCTCGAATTTGTGGTATACTATCTTCGGCATCCGGTATATAGATAAAGTTGTTCAGTTGATTTGCGAGGACAACAATCGACTCACTGTCATCCACATCAGCCATTTGCATCGCAGCTGACAGTTTTTCAAAATCTGACTTGTCATATAGTCGTCGAAGGGATTCACAGGTATTATTCAAGCAATAGACACCTTCATTTGCGAGAATTGATTTGCTGTTCTCACCCCAATCTTCGACAGGGAAATTTGACGATTCCAGTGAGCATTCACATTCTTCCCACGTCTTTGCCGGGAGTTTTGTCAGTGCGTGATCGATATCCTGAATAGAACATGGCAGATACAAATACTCGGTTTCACCTTTACGGGAGACAGCAACGGTGGCAAGCGATCCTTTATAATCATATTCGGGAAAATGTCTGCCATCATACACAGGCTCAAAGGGGATGTCCTCATTGACAAAAAGCACACCGTAAGGTGTCGTGATTCCTTTGCCCGATTGCATAAGTTCCTTGCCGATTTTTGCAAAGTCGGTGGATGCCATTTCATCAAGACTCATCACTTGCTTTCGGTTCAGAATGTGGGAAACGCCGATTGCGTTCAGGGTACTGAAATCGGAAATGAGCGTGAAGCGCGGGAGATTATATGTGTAATTGATCAGTGCTTCAACCGTTTTGGGACGGAAGATGGAAACGGCGGCATCAAACTGCGATTGCTCACATTTGTCGAAACTCTCCATGCGCTTGGCAAGAAAGTTAAGCTCTTCGATGTTCCACTCATCTCTTTCCAGATACTTCAGTTCCTCGGGTTCGGTGATCTCGGTTACCATGACAACCGGATCCTTTTCCGAAATGCCGGGAACGAACTGCGAGTCAACCGGAAGAGTGAGCGTTTGCTCATCGACATTGATTCTGATTTTTAAGTTGATCATGTTTCTCCTTTCTGCGTTTTATGATTCCTTTCATGTTTTCGGGGAAGGGGGACCCTGTGCGGACTTTGTCCTGATAGCAACAGCACCACTGCAGTTTGCATTTTCCTTTGGAATAATACAGGCAGTAACGGCAGTTGCAATCTTCTTTTTTGTATTGGTAGGCGATCCCGGATATCTCCTTTCGTGAACACAATTATTTAACAATTATTTTTTTGAAGAAAACGAAAAAAGGGCGGTTTTCGGAGAGAAAAAACTCTCTGAAAACCGCCCTGAAATTGTCGTTCGCCAGTCCGATTCCGGAAGGAAGGTCGAAACCGGTATTTGGCATCTTTTTATTTTTGCTTAAAATCGAATTTTGAAAAAGCGAGGAAAACGGAGAAAAACGAAGAAAACCCGAGAAAATCTCGGGTTTTTCGACCGGCATCTTTTAAGACCGGAACACTTGGCTGTTATGGTCTTAAAAGATGACGCTTTGTTTTGCTAGCGAATTCGAATGGTTTGCACATCCTATCGAGTTTGTCGGCAAGAAGCAGGCGGGGAAAGATGTTTCACCGAATAAAACAGCGCTTCTTTAACCATCAGGATTCGTTTTCGTCCGATGACCTGCCAAATACAAAGATCTCCGAAATCGTGACCGTTTCGGACATCGTCTCCCCGTCGTGGAACAGGAGGCGGAATCCGCTCGTTGTGTACGAAGACGGCAAAGCGATGTACTGATCCGGCTCCGCGGGGAAGGTCGTGCCGTCATAAACGGTTTTCCACGCACCGTCTTCCATCACCTGTACGGAGTAGGATGTCACATGTCCCCAGTTGGTCACCTCATTGACGATATAGCCGCTGACCGTGACGGTTCTGCCGAAGTCCACGGCGATCCACGATTCGTACAGATCGTGAAACACGGTGCTCCAGCGCGTGTCCGCCTTGCCGTCAAAGCAGTAGTATGGACCCAGCTCCTCCGGATGTCCTTGATTCTCGGAGGAGGAGGCGGTGTACATGCCCTGCGTGGCAAGATTGGTCAGCCCATCGGGGATGTCGTCGCCCGGAACGCTACCGGAGCCGGGATGCGCGGCGGTGTTCCCTCCGGTACTTCCACGAACTGCCCCTTGATGCCGATTTCAAAAAGGGAAATGGCAAGCGAGCTGCTTTCATAGAACATCAGGCGGAAGCGGTAGGTTTCCTCGGTGTCCTCGCCAAAGCCATAATAGATATTGTCGGCGAAGCTGTAATCCTCGTACACGGTCACCCATTCCTGCCGTGTCTCGCTGAAATACTGCGCCTCCCATGCGGAAACCTTACCCCATGTTTTACATTCGTTGACGAACAGACCGTTGATCTTTACCGGATAGGCAAAATCCACGCAGATCCAGCAACCGTCCACATCGCGCTGGTCGGAACTCCAGCGGGTATTGGGATCACCGTCAAAGCAAAAGGCAGGACCCAGCGCCTGTGGCGTTCCGCTTGCCTCTACCGTCGATGCGGAGAAGAACACCTGCGGGTTGTCGATCACAAGATCCACATACCGGGTGGGGTCGTATTCAGCATTTTCCGGCTCTTCCGTCTCGGACGGCCATTCGGGCGCGGTTGCAATGTACACCGGGTTGCGGTTCTTTTCCGTCTCCGACGAGGTCTCCGCATAGGTCTTCCCCGGGGCAGAGGACGGTTCCGTTTCATTTGTCGAAGGCTCGGCTTCAGGGAAAGATGTATCCGTCGATTTTGATCCTTCAGGCTTTTTGTTACCGGAGCCTGCTATGCACCCCACAAGAATGGAGGACAGAAAGACCAGCAGACAAATGGAAATCAGCATCTTTTTCATGATAATCTCCATTCTGCCGCCAAAGCGTCAGCACAAATAGGGATGAAAGCTGACGGTACCAATGCACCGCAGGTGACCGTTTCAATCGCCTGCGGTGCTGTATATTACGGGTCATGAGGCACAACGATCCTGCCCCAAAACACCGGAAAACCCTATTCGTACCGCCAGAGCAGAGACTGCCTTGGCTCGGCGATCTTCAGACGCATACCTTTGGTCGATAGCTCATACCCTGTAGCCGAGAAGGTCTCGCCCGTATCGGCGTTGGTAAAGCGATACACCTTGTGCATGAACAGCCCGCCCAGCTTCACGGTCACTTCATCATAGGGACTGGCAGCCCGACGGAAGGCAAGGATCACTCCTTGGTGCGTTCTGGCATCGTGCCATTGGGAGGCACTCCATGCGCTGTTCTCCTTGGAGAACGGTACCAAAGGATAGAAGTCCTCGGCGAAGAAGTGCCGGATCGAATTGTACTCATCGAAATACTGCTTCGCCCAGTCCAGAGGCTCCCCGGAAGCACCGACCTCCCACTCGGGATCGACCTGCTCCCATGTCCGTACAGTCATGCCGTTACAGTATGCAGAGCGGAAGCTGTACAGGTCGCCCAGCGTGGGACCATAGCCAATGCCCGCATACGGCATCCACCATGCCGCTTGATTCTGCATCTGATTCGCCTCCGGGAGGCAGTCCCACTTACACTGGTAGTCGCTCCGCCACAGCGGGACGGATCGTGACAGCATTTCTATATCGTTCCGGGTTCCGCCTCCGGCACAGTTGTCAATCAGAAGAGTGGGGAACCGTTCCAGCAGCGTATCCCAGAAACGGTACAAATTGTTGATATACTTGATTTCGGTGATGCCGTTCCGCTCCGGTTCGTCGGCATCGACCCAGAAGGAAAGCGGCGCAATGTTGCAGTCCTGCCGATAGACAGACAGCGACAGCTCCTTGATTTTGTCCGACACCATTTCAATGATGGCGTCACAGACCTCATCCTTGTTCAGCGCCGCCAACAGATTACGGGCATTGGGATTGGCGGAGGGCAATGTGTCCACCCAGTGGGACACCGTGGGGCGTACCCGCTCCGGCTCAAACCACAGCAAGAAGTCTACTCCATGACTGTGCAGGTACTCCACAAGATCCAGGTACCCGTTAGGGTGGTACATCCGATTGACCGTCCACAGACCGACGTTTCCCCAGTCGGCTAACTGTGTTGCCGTGGTGGTGGATCGAAGCGGCTCGTACCATCCGGCATCCACCCAGCAGGTATCGAAGGGCAGACCGTGTTCGAACAGCTTGCTCCACCGCTCGATCATATTTGCGGTCGGAACACCGCCCCAGAATAAGGCAGAGAAAGGACACTGCTCTCCACGGGGACTGCCCGGACCGACGGGAGAGATCTGCCGCATGAAGGAGCGGAAGCGGTTATGCGCCTCATCCTGTCCCCGGAAGTACATCATCATGGCTGCGGACGATGTGCGGAAGGACTCGCCCGGGCGTACCCGGAAACCCTTCTCCGTATACTGGATGCCGCTACGGATGCGCACAGCCTCCTGCATGCGGTCGATCTGCACCCGCCATTGCCCTGTCCAGCCAACCGCCAGCAGTACGCCGTACTCGTTGCGGTTGATGTCAAAGAAGGGGGACTTACCCTGTCCGGAACACCCTGCCTGACAGGAGGAGCGGAAGGTATCTCCTTCCCACAGCCGGACATATGAAGAGGCGTAATCATCCTGTTCCACATTGGCACCCTTCGCTTCAAAGATGCGTAGCGTCTTCGGCTCCCAGGTGTCCTGACGATCCCTAGTGCAGGGCTTAGGATCGGGCGCAAAGGGAACAGTCACATCGCAGTCCCACAGATCGGTCACAAGGCCGCTGTCATGTTCCGTAGGATTTTCCCAACGATTGACCCACCAGAAGACCCGCTGGTCAGGGTACCGCTTCAGTGTGCTGGTCAGAATCAGCCCGTCTGGCAATGTATACTTCACGCCATCTGCAATCGGCTCCACCTGCTTGTCCAGTTCGGAGAAGGGAACGCCGTTATAGAGGAAGGACAG
>ENA-ORMS01001256-ORMS01001256.1-human-gut-metagenome-genome-assembly--contig:-NODE-1256-length-21437-cov-3.958002_pt1 | contig 21437 bp, 20 predicted proteins | sample MGYA00242104_ERZ508997 | MGnify/ENA primary metagenome ERZ508997 (study PRJEB26280, sample SAMEA2338704) | human gut metagenome | biome: human gut; feature: human-associated habitat; material: faeces... | reverse complement strand
TAAAATGGTGGAGATGGGGCTGACTGAGGAGGTAAAAGCTGCCCGGGAACAGGGCCTGACCGCTACCGCCGCGCAGGCCATCGGCTGTAAGGAGCTGTATAGCTGGCTGGACGGCAAAGAAACCCAGGAGGAAGCGCTGGAAAAGCTGAAGCAAAGTACCCGCCGCTACGCTAAGCGTCAGCTGACCTGGTTTGGGACGGATCAGCGGATGCGCTGGATCGAGCCGGACACGCTGGCCGCGGGGGAAACGCCGCTGGATAAGGCAATGGAGATACTGGAAAAGGAGGGAATGGCATGAAAAGCGGAATGGGCAAGCTGCTGACCTTTATTATGGCGGCATTTTTGCTGGTGTTTGCGGGCTACCATGCCTACCGGCACTTTTTCAGCGACTATACTACCGAGAATGTATACCGCTATACGGTGTACCACAGCACTACCGCTCAGGGGGTGTTTTTTCGGGAGGAAAAAAGCCTGGACCAGGCCGCGGGCAGCAACCTGCGCTATGCGGTGCGGGATGGAGAAAAGGTGCGGGTGGGCAGCGTGCTGGCCTACCGGTACAGCGATGCCCTGAGTGCCGACTTGGCGGAGCGCCGGGCAGAGGCCCAGAAGGAGCTGACCATGCTGCAGAGGGTACTGGCCCAGCTGCAAAGCAGCAATACCCCTACCGTAAGCGACCTGACCAGGAATACCGATATCGACCTGCAAAAGCTGGCGGAAGCGGTGGCACTGGAGCATTACAGCGGGATGGATACCCTGGCGCTGAACCTGCAGGAGGAGATCAACCTGGGCAGCGGCATTACCGGGAAAACAGAGGCGCTGGAAGCCCGCATTGCTGAGCTGGAGGCCCAGACATCTGGGAGTGCCAGCGGGGAAGCGGTATACAGCACACTGGAGGGGTATTTCAGCAGTGCGGTGGATGGCCGGGAAGGGGAATATACCCCGGCCCGCCTGGAAGCGATGAGCTGCGATGACCTGCAAACGCTGCTGACTGCCGGTGAAACGGAAGAAGCTGGGCTGGGCAAGGTAGTTTCCGGGCCGGAGTGGTACTTTGCGCTGACCATCAGCAGCAAGGAGCACAAAAACTACCAGCTGGGCAGCCGGGTCAATCTCGCTTTTGCCGGGGGAGGCACAGCACAGGGCACGGTGGTGCGCACCGAGCTTTCCGATGACGGCAGCGCCATGATGTTGGTCATCCGGGGTGATACCGTTACGGAGGATACCGTATCCCGCCGGGCAGCTACGGTGCGACTTTCTTCCGAAAATTATACCGGCGTGCGGTTCGATAAAGAATACCTGCGCATTGTGGATGGCGTAAAAGGCGTTTATGTCGATAACGGGTACAGTGTCAAGTTTAAGACTGTGGATATCATTTATGAAGGGGACACCTACTACCTCAGCCGGCTGAATTATACCGGCGAAGAGCAGCTCAATATCTTCGATAAGCTTATTGCAAGTAAAACGGAGCTTTACGATGGGATGCCGCTTAGTGATTTGTGAGGGAACTTCCGGACACGGACACAATTTCTTGTGGTAACGCATTGACAGGAACCACAAAGAATGGGATAATAGATTTATATATCAAATATTCTGCGCAAGGAGGCCGTTATGAGTTTCATCAATAAATTCAAGGACTTTATGGGGATCGGCGAAGAAGATTTCGAGGACGATTTTGAGGAAAACGAGCAGCCCGAGGAGATGGAAGACGATCCGTTTGGGGGCTTTTCCATGCAGCCGGAGTACCGCCCCGGCAAAACCGAGCCGGCCGAAAAGACCGCGGCGCCCCGCAAGGATAATAAGGTCGTCAATATCAATACCACAACGCAGCTGCAGGTGGTGCTGGTAAAGCCGGAGAAGTTTGAGGACGCTTCCGGCATCGCGGATCATCTGCTTGCCAAGCGCACCGTGGTGCTCAATCTGGAATCGACCAACCGCGAGATTGCCCGCCGACTGGTGGATTTCTTAAGCGGTGTGGCCTATGCCAACGGCGGCCAGATTAAGAAGGTGGCAAATTCTACTTATATCATCACCCCCTATAATGTAGGCGTGATGGGCGACAGCCTGCTGGACGAGCTGGAAAACAGCGGACTGTATCTGTAAGCAAGGGACCGTAACACTGGACCGGCACGACCGGGGGAGGAATAGAAAATGACCGAGAATTTGGCTCATCCGCAGTTTAGCAAGGGACTTTCCGGCTATAAGGTCGAGGAAGTGGATTCTTACATCGATAAGGTACTGGATACCATCAAGGATCTCAAGGACCAGAATGAGGTTTTGGAAGAAAAGATAGGCGTACTGGCCGAAAGTCTGCAGAAATACCGCGAGGATGAGGACAGCCTGCGGGAGGCGCTGCTGGGCGCGCAGAAGATGGGTGACAGCATCATCAAGAACGCGAACAATAAGGCGGAGATCACCATGCGGGAGGCTTCCGTTAAGGCGGCGCATATCGTGGAGGAGGCCCGCAAAAAGGTGGAGGATGAAAAGGACGAGCTCATCCGGGTACAGACCGCTGCCGCCGATTTTAAGGCAAAGCTCATTGAGCTGTACCGGGAACACATCGAGCTGGTGACCCGCATCCCCGTAAGCGATAGCGCCCCCGCAGAGGAAGCTCCTGCCGTGGAAGAGCCCATTGCCGAGGAAGTGGCCGAGACGGTGGAGGTAGTTGGACCGGCTGTGGAACCTACCCCTGTGGAAGCGGCCGAAGAAGCGGCAGCCGAGCATGAGGAGCAGTCTGCCCCCGTGGAGGAAGCACCTGCTGCCCCCGTAGTGGAAGAAAAATCGGATATCCCCGCGGCTGGTGAGGACATCTTTGCCGAGTTTGAAAAGAAAAAACAGCAGATCCTCAATTTTGATATCGGGGAGCAGCCAGAAACTGAGCGCCGCAGTAAATTTGCGGGGCTGAAGTTCGGCAACGACTTTAACCTGATGGATGATGAGGACGACGACTTTTAATAAAAACTAAAGCAGTCTGCGGCCTGTGGTAAACGGGTCGCAGACTTTTGAGGGTATTGATATGTTTAAGATCATTTCGGTTGTGATCGGCTTTCTGCTGCTGGGGCTGGACCAGTGGAGCAAGCAGTGGGCCATCACCCACCTGGAGGGGGCCGGTACGGTACCGGCGCTGCCGGGACTTTTCAATTTTGATTTTTTGCCCAATGGCAATGACGGCGCTGCCTGGGGAATGCTCTCCGGCAAGCAGACGCTGCTTATCGCAGCGACGGCCGTTATGCTGCTGGCTATCATCATCTACATGGTGGCCAAGCGCAAAAAAATGGCCAACATGGCCTTCCTTTCGCTGATACTGGTGGTATCCGGCGGCGTCGGGAATCTTATTGACCGCGTGGCGCAGGGCTATGTGGTGGATTTTATCCGCTTTGCGTTTTGGAACCGTTTCCCAACCTTTAATGTAGCGGATATCGCCATCACCGTTGGCGTGGCGCTTTTGGTCATCTATATCCTGTTTATCGACGGGAAGAAGGAGAAAAAGAGTGGAACGCCATGAGCTGACCGTGACCGCCGAAGCGGCGGGCTGCCGGATGGATAAAGGATTGGCGCTGCTGGCACCGGAACTTTCCCGCAGTCAAATTCAAACTTTGGCGGAAAAGGGAAGTATCCTGAAAAACGGCGCTGCGGCAGGGAAAAAGGACACCTTGCGGGAGGGTGACAGTATCATCATCACCCTGCCGGACCCGGTACCCACCGGCACCCAGGCCGAGAATATCCCGCTGGAGATTGTCTACGAGGACGATGATCTGTTGGTAGTGAATAAGCCCAAGGGAATGGTGGTCCACCCGGCGGCAGGCAATTATACCGGCACGCTGGTGAATGCCCTGCTGTATCACTGCGGGGACAGCCTTTCCGGCATCAATGGAGAGATACGCCCCGGTATTGTGCATCGCATCGATAAGGATACCAGCGGGCTGCTGATTGTGGCGAAGAATGACACCGCCCACCGACACCTGGCCGAGCAAATAAAGGCCCACAGCTTTACACGGGAGTATGAAGCAATAGTTTACGGGCATTTTAAGGAACGGCAATTTACCGTGGATGCACCGATCGGCCGGCATAAAACCGACCGCAAAAAGATGTGTGTGACCGAGGAAAACAGCCGCCACGCTGTTACCCATGTGCAGGTGCTGGCGGAATATCCCGGCTTTAGTCATATACGGTGCAGGCTGGAAACCGGCCGTACGCATCAAATTAGGGTGCATATGGCCTATATGGGCCACCCGGTGGTGGGGGATCCGGTATACGCCCTAGGACGGCCGGACTGCGGGGTGCAGGGCCAGTGCCTGCACGCCAAAAAGATCGGGTTCATCCACCCAAGAACGGGCGAATATATGGAATTTGATTCAGCGCTGCCGCAGTACTTTACGGCACTGCTGATGAAAATAAGCAAAGAGTAATCGTGTAATCGGAGGTAGCTATGACACAGGAAAAACTGGAACAGCTGAAAGCGACCGCCACAGAGGTGCGCCGCGGTATTCTGACCGAAGTTCACGCCGCCAAGTCGGGTCATCCGGGCGGCTCGCTTTCGGTCGCGGATATTATTACCTACCTGTACAGCGAGGTGCTGCGGGTTGACCCCGAAAATCCCCGCTGGGAGGACCGTGACAGATTGGTGCTAAGCAAGGGTCACACCTGCCCGGCGCTGTATGCTATGCTGGCGGAAAAGGGCTTCTTCCCCAAGGAGGAGCTGACCACCTTCCGCGCGATCGGTTCCCGTCTGCAGGGCCACCCCGATATGAATAAGGCCCCCGGCATTGATTTTTCCGCCGGTTCGCTGGGCCAGGGCGTCAGTGCCGCCTGCGGTATGGCGTTGGCCGGTAAGCTGGGGCACAAGGACTACCGTGTCTATACCATTCTGGGCGATGGCGAAATTGAAGAGGGCCAGGTGTGGGAGGCCGCTATGTTTGCCGACCACTACAAGCTGGATAACCTTTGCTTCATCATCGATAACAATGATCTGCAGATCGACGGCCGTGTGGGCGAGGTTTCTTCTCCCTACCCCATCGATGAAAAGTTTCGTGCCTTTGGTTTTGAAGTATTCTGCTGCGATGGCCACGATTTTGCCGCGCTGGAGGAGACATTCCAAAAGGTACTGAAGGTGGCCGGCAAGCCGGCAGCGATCATTGCCAAGACCGTAAAGGGCAAGGGCGTAAGCTACATGGAAGACCAGGTGGGCTGGCACGGCAAGGCCCCCAATGATGCCGAGTACGAACAGGGCATGAAAGAGCTGGAGGAGGTGCGGTAACATGGCAGAGGTAATGAAAAAAGCGACCCGTGACAGCTACGGCGAAGCACTGGTAGAGCTGGGGCAGGAAAACCCCAATATTGTAGTATTTGATGCGGACCTGGCCGGTGCCACCAAGACCGGCGTATTCAAAAAAGCATTCCCGAACCGCTTCTTTGATTGCGGCATTGCTGAGGGGAATATGATGGTAGCGGCAGCGGGTGTTTCTACCTGCGGATACATTCCTTTTGCCAGCACCTTTGCCATGTTTGCGGCCGGCCGCGCCTATGAGCAGATCCGCAACAGCATTGGTTATCCCCACCTCAATGTCAAGATCGGCGCGACCCATGCCGGTATTTCCGTCGGTGAGGATGGTGCGACCCACCAGTGCAATGAGGACATCGCCCTAATGCGCACCATTCCCGGTATGGTGGTTATCAATCCCGCCGATGATGTGGAAGCCAAGGCTGCTGTAAAGGCTGCCGCTGCCTATGTAGGCCCGGTTTATCTGCGCTTTGGCCGTCTGGCTGCCCCCATTTTTAATGATGCCACGACCTACAAGTTTGAGATGGGCAAGGGCATTACCCTGCGGGACGGCAAGGATGTGACCATTGTGGCTACTGGTATCCTGGTAGGCGAGGCCATCAAGGCTGGTGAGCTGCTGGCCGCTGAGGGGATCGATGCCCGTATCATCAATATCCACACCATCAAGCCTATTGATAAAGAGCTGCTGGTAAAGGCCAGCCGGGAGACTGGCCGCATTCTCACCTGCGAGGAGCATTCCATCATTGGCGGCCTGGGTTCCGCTGTTATGGAAGCCATTGCGGAGGAAGCCCCCTGCAAGGTCAGCCGCCTGGGTGTCAACGATCAGTACGGTCATTCCGGCCCCGGCGCCAAGTTGCTGGAGGAGTACGGCTTTACTGCCGAAAACATTGCGGCCCGTGCCAAGGAACTGCTGAAGTAATCGAATCACCACGCCGCCCGGCGCTGCTTTGTGCGGTTCCGGGCGGCTTTTGCGCAAAGAAAGGAGGGCTTCCATGGCAAGGTTTCGTCTGCCGCGGCGGCTGGATCGTGTGCTGCCGGTGGCGGCCCTTCTGCTATGTGCGGGATTGCTGCTCCTGCCGTTACGGGAGGAACCCTATACAGAAACGCCCTTTGCCGAGAGGATGGAGGCTGTCCCGGAAGACTTGGATGAATTCCTCAAGCTGGCGTCTACCGATATTAATACGGCCGATAAGGAAGCCCTGATGGAGCTGCCCGGCATCGGGGAGGTCCTCTCCGACCGTATCCTGAAATACCGGGCGCAGCATGGCCCCTTCGCCGATTGGTCTGAATTCCTTCAAATTCAAGGGATAGGGGAGCACCTGGTGGAGACCCTACGACCGGTAGCGTATCTGGGTTGAACAGCCGCCAAGGCGGCAGGAGAAAAAAGGACGAAAAAAATCTAAAAAAAAGCAGTAAAACGGTTGACAAGAGGCTGATGATATAGTATAATTCGTTTTGTCGCCTGCGGAAATATCCGCCGGAGGACAAGCCAATGTGGGAGCATAGCTCAGCTGGGAGAGCACCTGCCTTACAAGCAGGGGGTCACAGGTTCGAGCCCTGTTGTTCCCACCAATGGCCCGGTAGTTCAGCTGGTTAGAACGCTAGCCTGTCACGCTAGAGGTCGTGGGTTCGAGCCCCATCCGGGTCGCCATTTCCGGCTCTGTAGCTCAGTTGGTAGAGCAGTGGACTGAAAATCCACGTGTCACTGGTTCGATTCCAGTCGGAGCCACCATTTGCGGGTTTAGCTCATCTGGTAGAGCGCCACCTTGCCAAGGTGGAGGTAGCGAGTTCGAGCCTCGTAACCCGCTCCAAACGAATCCTCTTTTGCCTGTTAAGGCAAGAGAGGTTTTTTTCTTATATCTAAAGATACCAACAAATAGATGCTTTATCTGCGGGCTTAAATCGGCTGCTCAACTCCGCGACAATCGGGGTATAGCTAAAAGTAAGGTTGCCGTTCTTGCATTTGCAGCTGTTTTTTCTATTCCTTGCTCTTTATTTCTTTTCATGTTATTATATTTGTACAGAATCAGATTATTCATCTGGTAATGCTCCAATTGAAAAGTCCGTAGGGAGCTATACATTTACCGGCTATCCTACAAACTAATACGGGATTGGGTGATATTCCATGAAATACACCAAGAATATTCATGATATACTAACCGGAATGCTATGGGTAGCTTTTTTTGCACAGCTATGGGCATATGGTCACATGGAGAAAGACGGGATTATGCCAACAGATTATCTGTATGGCGCTCTCCTCTTATCTCAATGGCTGTGCTTATTGGCTTACATCTGGTTAAAAGCCTTCAATCCGGCAGAAGAATCCATACATACAAAAAAGAAAACCGAACTGTGGGTTGCTGCCGCTTTATCAACAGTCATTGTGGCAATCTACATTGGGGAACTGATTACGGGAAGGATTTTTGTTTTCATTTGATTAAAACAGCATAATAAGTTCCAGAAGTGAGACTTCCTTCTGCAAAAACTACGCCGGAGCAGTTTCTTGCCATATGTCAAATACCCTAATAATTAACGGCTTACTATTATTGGGTAGCAATTACTGCGTAAAATAGCGCGATATAGCCTTCATACCGTAGGAAAGACAGACCGCACATATAAAAGCCCCGCCAAGAACTGCTGCTCTTGGCGGGGTCTTTTCTGACTGATCCGCCGCCGGGTTGATAGTCCGGCATAGTTCTGTTATTATTTATAAGATAAGAAAACACACAAAGGTGACAAGCCGTGCGAAAACAATGCAAAGTGGCGGACAACATTTCCAGTTTACAGAAAAGCCCATATATTATAAGGAATACTCAGCTCTATTCAACGCAAAAGCGATACACTGGCTCTTTAGCTTCGCTTTAGCTAAAAAAGACATAATGGTAAACAGAACCGAAGGGGAAAGAGGGGACCGTAATGCGGCTTTTAATTGCGGAGGACGAACGGGATTTGGCAGAGGCGTTGACAGCTTTTTTTCAAAGAAATCAGTTTTCCGTTGATGCTGTACACAACGGCTTTGACGCTTACGAATATGGCAGCAGCGGAGAATACGATGCTATTATATTAGATGTGATGATGCCTAAGATGAATGGTGTGGAGGTACTGCAAAAGCTGCGGTCGGAGGGGGTGAAAACCCCGATCATGATGCTGACTGCGAAAGCGGAAAAAGATGACCGCATTACTGGCTTTAATGCTGGGGCGGACGATTACCTGCCCAAGCCTTTTGAACCGGACGAATTAATTGCACGGGTACGCGCTATGCTGCGGCGCGGTGTAGACTATAAGCCCACTCTGTTGAGCTGGGGAGATGTAACGCTGAATCCGGACAGCGGCATATTGAGCTGCGGAAAACAGTCGGTGCGCTTGAGCGGTCGTGAATTTCAGGTAATGGAACTGTTTATGCGCTCGCCAAAGGTAGTGCTTTCAGCAGAACGCATCATGGAACGGGTATGGGGCTGGGATAGTGACGCTGAGATCAATGTGGTATGGGTGCATATTTCCAATCTGCGTAAAAAACTCAAATCCATTGGCAGCAACGTAACCATTACTGCCAACCGCGGGTTGGGCTACCTGTTGGAGGAGGCAACATGATAAAAGCATTGAGAAAGCGATTTATCCGTATTGCTGTTTTGGCGGTTGCGGCTGTAATGCTGATGCTCTGTTTAATCGTAAATATTGCAAACTATGCTTCGGTGGATCGGGGCTTGATCCGCATGCTGCAAATGATCAGTGGTAATCAGGGTACTGTGCCGCAAATGCCGCAGGGCGTGAAACCTGATGGTAAGCAGGGCGGAGGGTTTACACCGGAGACACCATTTTCCACCCGGTACTTTGTGCTGCGGTATGATGATGAGGGCGTGTTGGTGAACGCAGACCTTGGTAGCATAGCAGCAGTGACTACGGACAATACGACCGCATACCTCCAGGTCGCAACAAAGCACGGTGTTGGCTACGGTTGGTGCAACGGTTACCGCTACTATGTTGTAAAAAACGGTGAAAACCGGAATATGGCTATTTTTTTGGACGCACACAGAGAATTGACATTGGTAAAGAACACAGCGGTTCTTTCCATGACGGCAATGCTGTTTTGCATTGCGTGTGTAACGCTTATCGTTATACTGCTATCGCGACGTGCCATTGACCCGGTAGTAAGAGCAAGCGAGAAGCAGAAGCAGTTTATCACAGATGCCAGCCATGAATTGAAAACCCCAATTACTGTTATAGCAACCAGCCTAAAGGTGTTGGAAATGGAAAGCGGCGAGAACAAATGGATTGATAAATCGCTGGCACAGACTGAAAAACTGCGGGATCTTGTCAATTCGCTGGTGAGCCTTTCCCGCATGGACGAGGAGCAGAGTCCATTGAAGATGTGCGACTTTTCTCTATCCGATGCAGTAAGTGAAACAGTAGGCTCCTTTGCGGACTTTGCCGCAGCAAACGGTCACATGTTGACCGCAGAGATCGCCCCGGAGATACTCTACCATGGTGACGAATATGCCATTCGACAGATGGTTTCTATTCTGCTTGATAATGCGGTGAAATATGCAAGCGATGGTTCTCCGATCCGTCTGACGCTGGAGAAAGGGAAAAAAGGACCTGTGCTGCGCACTGTGAACTGCTGTGAGGGGCTGACCCAGCAACAGGCGGATAAGCTGTTTGACCGCTTTTACCGTGTGGATCAATCGCGAACGACCGGAGGGTTTGGAATCGGACTTTCGATGGCACGCAGTATCGCAGAGGGGCACAAGGGGAGTATTAAGGCGACCTGCTGCGAGGATAACAAAATTGAATTTACGGTTTCATTGGGCAAATGCGTATGAAGCAAAAATGGGCAGAGCGGAAGTTCTGCTTCATTTGAAACTGAGAAACGAAAATTTGTTCTTTTCTCTATTGAACCACTGGATCATTTCTGATAAAATAGAAGTATAGGACATAGCGAGAACCCCCACTGCATAAGTTGGGACGGGGTGATGGAATGGAGAAGCTATGGCACAGAGCAGTAATGATCTTTGCATTTTCGATGACTGTGGTGGCAGCCGGGTATTTTCTTACCGGGTTAAACGATCAACTGGCACAGCAAGTGCAATCCGGTGCAGTGGATAATATGTCGGTAGTGGTGCTGGATGCCGGTCACGGCGGTATGGACGGCGGAGCAACCGCTGCGGGGGTGCGTGAGTGTGAGATCAATTTGTCAATTGCCCAAAAGGCGCGCGATTTTTTAACACTGATGGGATACCGTGTGGTGATGACCCGCGAGAATGATTCGCTGCTTGCAGATGAAAGCGCTGGAACGGTTCGGGCGCAGAAACGCAGCGATTTGAAAAATCGATTAGAGATCATGGAAGGGACCCCTAATTCGGTAGGGGTGAGTATTCACCAGAACCATTTTTCACAATCCTATGTGCATGGAGCACAGGTCTTTTATGGCAGAGCGGACGGCAGCCGAGAGCTGGCGGAGCTGATCCAAAAGAATATAGCGACATACTTGCAGACTGACAATAAACGCAAGATTAAGGAAGCAGATTCATCACTGTTTATCTTGAATAACAATAGAGCCAATCCCGCAGTGATGGTAGAATGCGGCTTTTTATCAAACCCAAAGGACATGGAGGATCTGCAGCAGGAGAAATACCAGGGTATGCTGGCTTTTTTGATTACCGTCTCATTGATGGAATACGAACACTCCCCGCGGGGATAGCAGCGCAAAGAAAGGAAACAGCATGGCAGTAAAAGAAATAAAAGAGAAGAGTATTTATGTCTGTACCGAGTGCGGTTATGAGAGCGCCAAATGGCAGGGGCGGTGTCCTGATTGCGGTAACTGGAACACTTTGGTGGAGGAGACTCGCATAATAGGAAAAGAGAAAAAGGGAGCGCCTGCGATGCAGCGGGAGGCTTCGCCGGTGATGGCATTAGATACTGTCAGTGCCGATGAATCGGTGCGGTACCACACCGGCATGGAGGAGCTGGACCGTGTGCTGGGCGGCGGCATAGTGCCCGGCGCGGCGATCCTGGTGTGCGGTGATCCGGGCATCGGGAAATCCACGGTGCTGCTGCAGATGTGCCGAACACTGGATAATGACCTGACGGTACTGTATGTTTCAGGGGAGGAAAGCCCACGCCAGATAAAGCTGCGCGCCAATCGCCTTGGCGTAAACGGCGAGCGTGTGCTGCTGACTGCTGCTACCGACGCTGAGCAGATCCGTGAGACGATACTGGAGAACAAGCCCGATATTGTGGTGGTGGATTCCATTCAGACTCTTTCGGTCGCCGGTGTCAGCTCCTCACCGGGCAGCGTATCGCAGGTGCGAGAATCTGCGCTGCTGCTCATTGATACCTGCAAGGGACAGGAGATCCCGCTGTTTATAGTGGGGCATGTCAACAAAGATGGCAACATTGCGGGACCCAAGGTGCTGGAGCATATGGTGGATACCGTGCTGTACTTTGAGGGAGATAAGAACCTGAGTTACCGCATCTTGCGGGCAAATAAAAACCGCTTTGGCTCCACCAACGAGATCGGTGTTTTTGAAATGGGGCAGAACGGTCTGCGTGAGGTGCCGAACCCCAGTGAGGCATTGCTTTCCGGCAGACCATTGGACTGCAGCGGAAGTTGCATTACCTGCCTGATGGAGGGTACACGCCCCATTCTGGTGGAGATACAGGCGCTGGTGACCAAAACCAGCTTTGGCAATCCGCGGCGGGTAGCAACCGGTTTTGATATGAACCGCACGGCGATGCTGCTGGCTGTGCTGGAAAAGCGCGCGGGCTTTTACATGGGCAATCTTGATGTCTTTGTGAATGCAGCGGGCGGTATGCGGGCAGACGAGCCATCCGCCGACCTTGCGGTGGCGATGGCGGTACTGAGCAACCTGTTGGACAAGGTGATTCCTGATGATATGCTGCTGTTGGGCGAGATTGGCTTGGCAGGAGAGATCCGCTCCACGCCGCAGGTGCAGCAGCGGGTAGGGGAGGGCTACCGATTGGGCTTCCGGCGTTTTCTTTTGCCGAAAAGCTCAATGAAGACGATGAACACGGCTGACTACCCCGAGGCGGAGTTTCTGCCGGTGGGTCAGTTGAGTGAAGCTGTGCGGCTGCTGCGAAACTAACAGAATAGACAAAAATTGACGGTTTATCAGATGGTAGGCCGTCTTTTTTTTGAAAATTTGTAGTGAAAATGCACAATGAATAACAGAAAATTTATGCTGATATGTAAAATCGCATATAAAGATATTGACAGAGGTGGGGGGGCGGAGTATATTGTAATTAAATTGGTCGGCCAACCATTTTAAGTACGAAAATGTAATCCAAGGAAAGGTGCTGCTGAAGGGGAAGAACCGGAGGCGGCAAAAAGGAGGATTTATTTTATGTTGAGTTTCTGGCGTGCAATTTTCTATTCGTCCTTACTCGACCCAATTTTTACGGCAGTAGCCTCTGCACTGGGTGTAACAAAGCAGGTGTGTAAGGAGTACTGCACCAGCGGTGTTATGGAGTATGGTCTTACCATGCTGCTGATTGTGCTGGCGGTCATTCTGGTCATCGTTCTTATCCGTGTATTTGGGCTACTGAACGGCGGCAACCTAAGCGGTAAGTACAACCCCGAGAGCCTGGAAAAGGTGAAGAGCAGTCCTCTTGCGGGCAAGAACATCGTTTTCCTGGGCTCTTCCGTCACCAAGGGCTTTGCGGCCTATGGCAAGTCTTTCGTTGACATGATCGCCGCCCGCACCGGCGCTACCTGTGTGAAGGAAGCAGTAAGTGGTACTACTCTGGTAGACGACAACGCCAAGAGCTATGTGGCTCGTCTGAAAGCAATTGACCCCAAGACCACCTGCGACCTGTTCGTTTGCCAGCTTTCCACTAACGATGCTACCAAGAAGAAGCCTTTGGGCAAGGTAGCGGTTGCCGGTGAAGCCTATGATACCAAGACCATCTGCGGCGCGATCGAGTACATCATCGACTACGCCAAGAAGACCTGGAATTGCCCCATTGCGTTCTATACTAACCCCGAGTATGCTTCTCCCGAGTATAAGGACATGGTGGAGGCGCTGTATGCCATCGCCAAGAAGTGGGATGTTGCGGTAATCGACCTGTGGAACGACCGTGAGCTGAACACCAAGGAAGCGAAGAAGCGTTCCTGCATGAACGACCAGATTCACCCCACCAAGAAGGGTTATGCCTTGTGGACCCCTGTTATGGAAGCGGCCCTTGGTAATGTGGTAGAGGGTAAGGCCGTACCCGCTCGTCCCAAGACCGAGCCGGCTGTGACCCGTGAGGAAGTGGCGAAGAAGAAGAGCGGCCGCACCACCAAGAAGGTTATCCTGCGCATCCTGGCCGCTATCCTGGCAATCATCATTGTAGTTGGCGCCAGCACGGTTCAGCAGCTGTTTGCTGTTACCGGCATGAAGAATGAAGGTAATAGTGATACCTATAATCCTGAAAATGTTACCATGAAGGCTGATAGCCCCATCAAGGGCAAGAAGCTGCTATGGTTGGGCTCCTCGGTATTCCAGGGCTTTGGCGCTCGTAATACCTCCCCGGCACTTTGGATCGATGCGATGGATGGTACGATCTCTACTATTGAAGTTAAGGGCGGTACCTTCCTTGCTTCCATCGACGGTTCTATCGGCGGCGGTGTTGCTGGTTCCATTTCGGCTGACTCGTCCTATATCAACCGTCTGCGCAACCATACTGCCGAGACTGATCCCGATCTGGATCTGGTAGTGGTTCAGCTCTCCACTAATGACTCCAAGGGTCAGTGCGAGACCGGCGTAGTAAGCGACAGCTTTGACCCTGCGACCTTTGATGAAGTAACCACCACCGGTGCGCTGGAAGCGATCATTGCGTACGCTAAGGAAACCTGGGGTGCTCGTGTTCTGGTTATCACCGGCACTTACTTTGAGGATGAAATGACCTATTCCGGCGGACAGAATGCTGAGATTTACAAGACCATGATCGAGCGATGCCATGAGCTGGACGAAAAGTGGGGCGATGACTTCACCGTTTTGGATCTGTGGCACAATGATGCGATGTATGAGAATGTTAAGACCGGCGATTCTCTGTGGAGATCCTACATGAGCGATGCCATCCATCCTACCAAGAAGGGCTACCTTGAGTGGTGGGGTCCGTACATTGAAGCACAGCTGTACGAGATGCTTGCTGACTGATTTAGTTAGACATTCTCCTCTTGTGAACATATAGCAAAGACCGGAGCCTCTTATGGGGCTCCGGCCTTTTGCTGTTCAGCGGCAGCAACCGGCCATGTGGATGAGTTTTTGCAGGCATTCGGCGTGCAGGGTTTCATCATCAGCCAGGCGCTCCAACAGGGGGCGCAGAGCGGCATTGCAACAGCGGCGGGCAGCGGTACGGTAGGCATCGGCAGCATCCAGCTCGGCACGCATATCGCCCAGCAGCATACAGCATGGGTCGGTGGCGTAATTGACAAGGCCAGCGTGCCAGTATTGCTTCTGTGCCGGGCGGATAAACTGGGGGTCACCGCCCATGAGAACGATACAGCGCCCCAGCATAGAGATATGGCGCATCTCCACCATATTGATCTTGCCGATGGCTTCGGCAATTTCCGGACGGCAGCTACTCAGGATGGTGCTCTGGTAGCTGTACTGCATGGTGGTGGTTAGCTCGCTGGTACGGCCGGAGTAGAATTCAGTCAGCATGCGCAGATCGGCGGTGTTGTAGCACAGGCATTCCGGCATGGGGTAGCCCTGTGACGCCTGAAAGATCATTTCCTGCATAGAATCACCTCCTGATGGCATCTTATGCAAAATAGCGGAAAGGGGGAACATCCCGCCGGTGCTGAGAATATACTGCCCCAAAAGGGGGAGTGCCGCAGTGAGGATAAAGCACCATGCAAGCAGGCGAAAAATGCAGAATATAAAGTGGGGCAAAGTGCTAGTGCTTCTCAGTCTGGTGGGGGGGATTATCGCACTGGATATGGGCATAAGGCCAATGGTGCGGGAAGCGGCGGCCAGCCAGACGCAGATTGCGGTGAACCGGATGATCCAGCGGGCGGTACTGGAGGTGCTGGAAGAGGACGGGCTGCGGTATCAATCTTTTGTTAGCCTTCAGCAGAACCAAAGCGGGGAGACCACTGCCCTAATCACTGATACTGTGCTGATCAACCGTCTGCAGGGGGAGCTGCTGGAGAAGATATTGCAGACGCTGCAGCAGTACCGTGAACTGAAGCTGGAACTGCCGCTGGGAAGCCTAACGGGGATTCAGTTCCTGGCGGGACGGGGGCCGCTGGTAGCGCTTCAGCTGCGGCCGGTGGGGCTGGTCAAGACCAAGATCATCAATCAGTTTGACGAGGCAGGCATCAACCAGACAAGGCATCGGATTCAATTGCAGGTAACGGTGGATATGCTCTCACTGTTGCCGGGGTATCGCATCAGCAGCCAGGCGCAATGCAATGTGATCTTGGCGGAGACGATTATAGTGGGACTGGTGCCGGATGCCTATACCGAGGTGTATGGCGGCACTGATGACCTGGTGGGCATGATACAGGACTATGGCGCGCTGGTGGGGTGAAATTCATCCCAAAGAAATACCGGGAATTTATTGTATTTGTGGGGCAAAGTTGCTATAATATATAGGTTAAATTGGGGAGGTGTGCAGATGAGCGAGGACATTCGCCGCAAAATGCGGGAGCTGGAAAAGCAGGTTGAACATCATATGCATCTGTACTACGACTTGGATGCGCCGGAGCTGGAGGATTATGAGTATGATCGTTTGATCCACAGCCTGATGGACCTGGAGGAGCAATACCCGCAGTACGCTTCGCCCAATTCGCCGACCAAGCGGGTGGGCGGCAAGGCGCAGAACACTTTCCGGGAGGTCACGCACAAGGTGCAGATGGGCTCGCTGCAGGATGTATTTTCTACCGATGAGCTGCGTGCCTTTGACGCGCGGGTGCGGGAGGAAGTGCCGAACCCCACCTATGTGGTGGAGCAGAAGATCGACGGACTTTCGGTTTCGCTGGAATACCATGATGGGGAGCTGGCGGTGGGATCTACCCGCGGCGATGGTTTTACCGGGGAGGATGTGACCGAAAACCTGCGCACCATTCGCAGCATCCCGCTGCAGTTGCCGGAGGCGCTGCCGCTGCTGGAAGTGCGCGGTGAAGTGTATATGCCCGTGACGAGCTTTAACCGGCTGGTGCGGGAACAGGAGCTGCGGGAGGAGACACCAGCGAAGAACCCCCGCAACGCGGCGGCTGGCTCGCTGCGGCAGAAGGACCCCAAAATAGCGGCGGCCAGAGGACTGGATATCTTCTGCTTTAATGTGCAGCAGCTGGAGGGCGTGACCTGTGAGCGGCACAGTGAGTCGCTGGAGCTGATGCGGCGGCTGGGGTTCCCGGTTTCGCCGGATTACAAGGTATTTGATAACATAGAAGACGCTATAAAACAGGTGGAAGTGATAGGCGAGCTACGCGGATCGCTGGGATACCAGATCGACGGCGCGGTTATAAAGGTGGACCGCTTTACAGATAGAGAGCTTTTGGGCAGCACAGCCAAATATCCCAAATGGGCGGTGGCCTTTAAGTATCCGCCGGAGGAAAAGGAGACGGTACTGCGGGATGTGGTGCTGCAGGTGGGACGCACTGGCGCAGTGACGCCGACCGCGGAATTTGACCCGATAGAGCTGGCGGGCACCACTGTGAGCCGAGCCACCCTGCATAATCAGGATTTTATCACCCAGCTGGGGGTGAATATCGGAGATACCATCGTGGTGCGGAAGGCCGGGGATATTATCCCAGAGGTGATAGCGGTAAAGAACCACCCGGAAGGGACATCCGCCTATAAACTGCCCACCCATTGTCCCTCCTGTGGGACACTGCTGGTGCGCGATCCTGAGGTGGCGGCTATCCGCTGTCCCAATATCAGCTGCCCGGCGCAGATACTGAGAAGTTTGATCCATTTTTGCAGCCGTAATGCGATGGATATAGAAGGACTGGGAGAAGCGGTGTGTGAGCAGCTGCTTGCGACTGGTTTGGCCAAGACACCGGCCGATCTGTACCGGCTGACCAAGGAAGAACTGCTGGGGCTGGAGGGATTCCAGAAGAAGAAGGCGGAGAATATCCTTTCGGCGCTGGAAAAATCCAAGCACAATGAGCTGGGTGCGCTGCTGTTTGGCCTCGGTATCCGCAATATCGGCGATAAAGCGGCGAAGCTGCTGGCGCAGCGGTTTGGCTCCCTGCAGGCGGTGGAAGCGGCTACGAAAGAGGAGCTGCTTTCCATTGAAGGCTTTGGTGAGATCATGGCCGAGAGTGTTTTGCAATACTTTGACGATGAAAATAACCGTCGGTTGTGCCATGATTTGCTGGCCCTTGGCATGGAGCCGTGGGTGCCAGAGCAGCAATCGGCCGCTTTGGCGGGGATGACCATAGTAGTGACCGGCACATTGCCGAACTATTCCCGTGAGGAGATCCAGGATCTCATTGAGAAAAACGGCGGGAAGGCCTCCGGCAGTGTGAGCAAAAAGACAAGCTATGTAGTGGCCGGAGAAGCCGCGGGAAGTAAGTTGACCAAGGCGCAGAGTCTGGGTGTGCCGGTACTGACGGAGCAGGGATTACTGGAACTGATAGAAAGGGGTTCTTAAAAAATATGGAGATCGATATCAAGAAAATCGCGAAGCTCTCACGGCTGGCCATTGAGCCGGAGCGAGAGGAAAAATTCCAGAAGGATATGCAGAACATCATTGAGATGGTGGAGCGGCTGCCAGAAATGGAGATTGGGGATCTTTCCCCCAAGGTAGAAGACACCATGACGCTTCGGGAGGATGTGGTGGAACCTTCTCTGCCGCGGGATGAAGTGCTGAAGAATGCTCCGCAGGTGGCGGCCGGCTGTGTGGTGGTGCCAAAGACGGTAGGTTAACAAGAGGGAAAGGAAGTGGACAACATGGATCTGTATAAACTGACCGGCGGCGAACTGCACCGGCTGATGAAGGAGAAGAGGGTTTCCGCGGTGGAAGTGACCGAGGATATCTTTGCACGCATTGCAAAGGTAGAAAACGGCATTGGTGCCTTTATTACCGCCACTCCGGAGGAAGCAATGAAAACGGCCCAAGCGGTGGATAAAAAGATAGCAGCAGGGGAGGAGCTGCACCCCCTGGCCGGTATCCCCATCGGAATTAAGGATAACATCTGCACCAAGGATATCAAGACGACCTGCGCCAGCAAAATGCTGGAGAATTTTGTGCCGCCCTATGATGCGACGGTCATCACCAAGCTGAAGGCTGTGGACTATGTGATGACCGGCAAGATGAACATGGACGAATTCGCCATGGGTTCCTCCTGTGAGAACTCGGCGTTCCATATCACCCATAACCCCCACGGGCTGGATAAGGTGCCTGGTGGTTCCTCCGGCGGTTCCGCGGCGGCGGTGGCGGCTGGCGAAGCTGTACTGACCCTGGGCAGTGATACCGGCGGTTCTATTCGTGAGCCTGCCGCCTATTGCGGTATTATTGGCCTGAAGCCCACCTATGGCGCGGTAAGCCGCTACGGCTTGGTGGCGTTTGCTTCCTCGCTGGATCAGATTGGTCCGATGGGACGCAGCGTAGAGGATGTAGCGAACCTGTTCTATACCATCAGCGGACAGGACCCCTACGATGCCACCAGCATGCCCACCCATTACCCAAAGACTGCCGAGGGACTGGGGTATGACCTGGCGGGTCTGCGCATTGGTGTTCCCAAGGAGTTCTATAAGCATGTGGATGTAGCGGTAGGTGCTGCCATTTGGCAGGTTATCCGCACGCTGGAGGCCCGTGGTGCCAAGGTGGTGAATATCAGCCTGCCCAGCACCGAGTACGGCCTTTCCGCCTATTACATCATTTCCTCGGCGGAAGCATCCTCCAACCTTTCCCGTTTTGACGGTGTGAAGTATGGCTTCCGCGCAGAAAACTACACCGACCTGAACGATATGTATGAAAAGACCCGCAGCGAAGGCTTTGGCGATGAAGTAAAGCGCCGCATTATGTTGGGTACTTTTGTGTTGTCCTCCGGATACTACGATGCTTACTATAAAAAGGCCAAGCTGTTCCAGCAGAAGGTGCGTGCCGAGTATGATGAGGCATTCAAGGAGTGCGATGTTATTGTGACGCCCACCGCGCCGACCGCGGCCTTTAAGATTGGTGAGAATGTTCATGATCCCTTGAAGATGTACGCCAGTGATATCTGCACCATTACCGTGAATATTGCTGGCCTGCCGGCGCTTTCTCTGCCCATTGGCATGGACCATGAGATGCCGGTGGGAATGCAGCTCATTGGGCCGCATTTCTCGGAGGAGAAGCTTCTGGGCATTGCCAAGGAATTTGAGACCCTGCGCGGCGGCCTGTGCAAGGTAGCCACTGTGGTGTAAGGAGGGAGAAACAACATGAAATACGAAATTGTCGTTGGTCTGGAAGTCCATGCGGAGCTGAATACCAAGACCAAGATCTACTGCGGATGCAAAAACTCCTTCGGCTCCATGGTCAATTCCAACTGCTGTCCCATCTGCACTGGTATGCCCGGTACTCTGCCCACCTTAAATAAGAGTGTGGTGGACTATGCTGTGCGTATGGGCTATGCGCTGCATTGCAGTATCAATAATATTTGCAAGATGGACCGCAAAAACTACTTCTATCCCGATCTGCCCAAAGCGTATCAGATTTCCCAGTTTGATATTCCGCTGTGTGAAAACGGTTATATTGATGCCATTGTAGATGAAGAGGGACACACCAAGCGCATCGGTGTGACCCGTATTCACATTGAGGAGGATGCCGGTAAGTTGATCCATTCCGATGATTTTGCGGGCAGCCTGGTGGACTTTAACCGCTGCGGCGTGCCGCTGATCGAGGTCGTTTCCGAGCCGGATATGCGTTCCTCCGCCGAGGCAAAGGCGTATCTGGATACTATTAAAGCAACTTTGCAGTACCTTGGTATCTCCGACTGCAAGATGCAGGAGGGTTCTATCCGCTGTGATGTCAATGTATCGGTACGGCCGGAGGGCGCGACGGAATTTGGTACCCGTGTGGAGATGAAGAATGTGAACAGCTTCTCTGCCACGGTTCGCGCCATTGAATATGAAGCTGCCCGCCAGATTGAAATTCTGGAGAACGGCGGGGAGATCCATCAGGAGACCCGCCGCTGGGACGACAACAAGGACGCTTCCTTTGCGATGCGCTCCAAGGAAAACGCGCAGGATTATCGTTATTTCCCCGAGCCCGACCTGCCGCCGGTCTACATCGACGATGCGTGGCTGGAGCGCGTTCGTGCCCATCAGCCGGAGCTTGCGGACGCCAAGCGCGCACGCTACCGCGAAGAATACGGCCTGAGTGAGCACGATATCGGCATCCTCTGCCAGAACGCGCGCCTGTGCCGTCTGCTCGAAGCGGCGATTGCGCAGGGCGCTTCGCCGAAGGAGGCCGCCAACTGGATTTTGTCCGAGGTGCTGCGCCTGTGCAAGGAGCGCGCCGTCGATCCGTATGATTTGGAGTTGGACGCGGGCAAGCTTGCGCTGATCCTCCAACTGCTCAGCGAGGGCAAGATCGACCGCGCCGGAGCGCGCAATACGCTGGAGGCCGTGTTTGCGGGCGACGCGGACGTGGAAGCCTATATAAAGAAGGAAAAACTTGCCATCGAGCGCGATGAGACGGCGGTTGCCGGGGCGATTGCGCAGGTGCTGGCCGAAAATGCCGACGCGGTGGAGAAATTCCGCGCGGGCAACGAAAAGGTCATGGGCTTTTTGACCGGGCAGTGCATGAAGCTGCTGCGCGGCAAGGCCGACCCCAAGCAGGTGAGCGCAGCGCTGCTTGAAGCGTTGAGATAGATCGGTGGTTTGAGCGTCCTGCTTTGCCGGAACAGGCAGAGCGGGACGCTTTTTTATAGTACCGACATGTAAATTACAATCTTGTTAAAGCACAGGAAAGATGGTACAATAACCGCACAGACAATCCAATTTTTTTGGGGAGGTTGGACAGATGAAATCCATACCCAGAGCAGAACATCCGAGACCGGATTGGCAAAGAAAGAATTGGCTGAACCTAAATGGCGAGTGGGCATTCGGCTTTTCCGAAGCGGAACAGTGTCCGGAGCTGGACCGCACCATTGCGGTGCCTTTTTCCTGGGCGGCTCCCCTCTCCCGAGTGGCGGAGGATCGCAAGGGTACCGGCTGGTACC